>Ga0116147_1000434_pt1 | contig 49771 bp, 37 predicted proteins | sample AD_JPNHG3_MetaG_FD_89749 | JGI IMG/M metagenome (GOLD analysis project Ga0116147, IMG submission 89749) | Active sludge microbial communities of municipal wastewater-treating anaerobic digesters from Japan - AD_JPNHG3_MetaG | ecosystem: Engineered > Bioreactor > Anaerobic > Digestate | place...
AAGCGACGGATCACCCGCCGTCAGATAAACGATCATCGCCTTTTCTTTTTTAGCGCGCAGCGCTTCAAATTTTTTTCCGATTCGTCCCATTCTTTCCCTCTTTTCGTTAAAACCTCATCAATCCGGCGGACGGGGACTGAGGGGGTGTTTCAAGGATCGTTTGGGCGTCCTTGTCGCCGCGGCCGGAAAGACAGATGACCAGAATCTGGCGCTTCTTCATTTTCGGTGCGATTTTCATGGCGTAGGCGATCGCATGCGAACTCTCCAGCGCCGGAATGATGCCTTCCTGCCGCGACAAATACAAAAAGGCCCCGATCGCTTCCTCATCCGTCACGGTGACATACGTCGCCCGCCCGGTTGCCGCAAAATAGGCGTGCTCCGGTCCCACGCCGGGGTAATCCAGTCCCGCCGCGATGGAATAGGCGTCGCGCACCTGTCCGTCATCATCCTGCAACAGATAGGTTTTGTTGCCGTGCAGGACCCCGATTTTTCCGCCGTTGATGCTTGCCGAATGCTCGTTCGTGTTCATGCCGCGGCCGGCTGCTTCCACGCCGAACATCTCCACCTTCTTTTCATGGCGGAACGGATAAAACAGGCCCATGGCATTGGATCCGCCGCCCACGCAGGCCACCAGAACATCGGGATTCCGGCCTTCCGCTTTTACCGTCTGCTTTTTGACTTCGCGCCCGATGACCGACTGAAAATTGCGCACCATCATGGGGTAGGGATGCGGTCCGGCGGTTGTGCCGATGATGTAAAAGGTGTCCCGCACGGACGACACCCAGTAGCGCATGGCCTCGTTCATCGCGTCCTTGAGCGTGGCCGTGCCGCTTTTAACCGGCACTACCTCCGCGCCCAGAATCTTCATGCGGAAGACGTTGGGCGCCTGGCGGCGGATGTCTTCCTCGCCCATGAAGATTTTGCATTTCATTCCGAAAAGCGCCGCCACGGTTGCGGTCGCCACGCCGTGCTGTCCCGCGCCGGTCTCGGCAATGATTTTTTTCCTGCCCATGCGCCGCGCCAGAAGCGCCTGCCCCAGGGTGTTGTTGATCTTGTGCGAGCCGGTGTGATTGAGGTCTTCGCGCTTGAGATAGATTTTGGCGCCGCCGAGCATCCTGGTCATTCGTTCGGCGTAATAAAGCGGTGTCGGTCGTCCGGCGTATTCGCGCCGGCACCGGTCGAATTCCTCCGCAAAGGTTTTGTCTTTTTGAGCCTTCGCATAAGCCTCTTGGAGCTCCAGCAGCGCGGGCATCAGCGTTTCAGCCGCATACCGTCCTCCAAAAACATCAAAGTGTCCGTTTTGATCCGGCAGTGTTTTCATTTTTCTTCCCTTTGAACAAATATTGGCGGCGACGGGTTGCCGTCCGTCGCGTGCTTAATGAGTTGCATAATGTTTTTGATTTTTGCCGCCTCTTTTTTACCCGGCCTTTCCTCCACGCCGCTGTTGATGTCCAGCGCAGCCGGACGGACCTTTTGCAGCGCCTCAAGAATGTTGGAGTCGTTCAAACCGCCCGATAAAATCAGCGGACCGGCAATCCTTCCGGCCAGGTCCCAGTCGGCTGTTTTGCCCGTGCCTCCGTAGAGCCCGGCATGGCGGGCATCGGCCAGAATCGCGGCGACGTCAAAATCGCCGGCCCGCCGGACATCCTCGTCGGTTTTGAGCGTCATCGCCTTGATGGTCCGGTTTTTTGGAAATTGACGGCAGTAGGCGGGAGATTCGTCGCCGTGGAGCTGGATCATGTCCAGGCGGCAATCTTCAAATGTGCGCCAAACACAGGATTCTTTTGCATTGACGAAGACGCCGACCCTGACCAGTCGGGCCGGCAGCGCCTTTGAAATCCCGGCTGCTTTTTGCGGTTCGATGAAGCGCGGGGAAGGCGGATAGAAAACAAACCCCACGGCCGCAGCGCCGTTTTCGGCCGTCAAAAGCGCGTCTTCAAGGCTGGTGATGCCGCAAATCTTCACCTGCATGACAACTCCCTCCCCAGAAACGATCGCAGCTTTCTGCCGATGTCCGGCGCGGTCACCAGCGCTTCGCCGATAAGAAAGGCCGAAATACCGGCGTTCATCAAAAATTCGATGTCGGCGCGGTTTTTAAGGCCGCTCTCCGCGACGACCACAGGACCCTCCGGAATCCGTTTGAAAAGTTCGCAACTGGTGCGGATGTCCGTCACGAACGTATCGAGATTGCGGTTGTTGATGCCGATCATCCCGGCTTTTGCCCCAAGCGCCGCATCGAGCTCCGCCTCGGTATGAACCTCGACCAGCGGGTTTAATCCCAGTTCTTCGGAAAGGGCGACAAATTCGGAAAGCCCGGGCCCCAGCACGCGGACAATCAGCAGAATCGCGTCCGCGCCGATGGCGCGCGTTTCGTAAATCTGCAGCGGGTCGATGATAAAATCCTTGCGCAGCAGGGGAAGCCGAACGTTACGCCCAATGCGCATCAGATCATTTTTCTGGCCAGAAAAATACGTCTCGTCGGTCAGAACGGAAATCGCCGCCGCGCCGTTTTGCTCATAGAGCCCGGCGATCGCCGCCGGATCGAAATGCTTCACCATACGCCCGCGGGAAGGCGAGGCGCATTTCACTTCGGCGATGACGGAGCAGCTCCCGCCGCTGATTGCCTGCCTGAAGTCCCGGCAGGGAGGAAGCCCGCCAATCGCATCGCGAAGACGTTCAAGCGATGTCTCCTTTTTGAGCCTGACGACTTCCTCTTTTTTGGTTTCAATAATTTTGTCGAGAATCATTCTTCATCCAATTGCGCGTGTCATGGCGAGGAGCAAAGCGACGAAGCCGTCTCCCGAGATTGCCGCTGACTGCGTCCTCGCAACGACTACGTCGGATTGCCGCGCAGCCCAAGGGGCTGCTCGCAATGACGATAAAATGAATTAACTGTTGCTCATCTCGATGAGCGCCTGTAGTTTTTTTACCGCCCGGCCGCTGTCGATGCAGTCGGCGGCAATCTCCACCCCCTCCCGGATATCCGCCGCTTTCTCACCGGCCGCTATTGCCAGCGCGGCATTCAGGACAACGACATCCCGGCAGGCGCCCGGTGTTCCGGAGAGCACATCCGTCAGAATCCGGGCGTTGACCGACGGGTCGCCTCCGCGGATCGCATCAAGCGGATAAGTGGCCCCGACGAACTCCTTCGGGGAAATGTTGTACGCGCGGATGACGCCGTCTTTGAGCTCCGCCACGCGGGTTTCCCCGGTGATCGTGACTTCATCGAGGCCGTCGGCGCCGTGCACCACAAAGGCCCGCTTCGTTCCCATGTTTTTCAGAACACCGGCGAACATTTCGGTGAGCTTCGCGTCGTAAACGCCCAGCAGCTGCGCGGTCGCGCCGGCAGGATTGGTGAGCGGTCCCAGCATGTTGAAGATCGTGCGGATGCCGATTTCACGGCGCGGGCCGACGGCATACTTCATCGCGCCGTGCAGCTTCGGCGCGAACAGGAAGCCGATGCCGATCTGCTGGAGGCACTCTTCGACGATTTCCTGATCGACGCTGATGTTGACGCCGAGGGCTTCCAGCACATCGGCGCTGCCGCACCCGCTGGAGACGGCCCGGTTGCCGTGTTTGGCCACCACAATGCCCGCCGCCGCCACGACGAAAGCCGTCGTGGTGGAAATATTGAACGTGCCCAGTTTGTCGCCTCCGGTGCCGCAGGTATCGACGATGGTCGTCGCGCAGGCGTTCACGCGCGCGGCCTTCCGGCGCATGATGCGCGCCGCGCCGGTCACTTCCTCCACCGTTTCGCCCTTCATGCGCAGCGCGGTGGCCAGCGAGCCGATCTGCGCGGGAGTGGCTTTGCCTTCCATGATCTCTTCCATGACGGCCATCATTTCTCCCTCCGGCAGATCGATTTTTTGCACAACTTTGTCGAGGGCTTCCCTGATCATCATCCATGCTCCTTTCGTCGGATATGTTTTAAAAAGTTTCTGAAAATTCTTTTCCCCTGCGGGGTAAGCACGGATTCCGGGTGAAACTGAATTCCTTCCACGGGATAGTCCCTGTGCCGCAGTCCCATGATTTCCCCCTCGGCGGTCCGGGCGCTCACTTCAAGGCAGGACGGCAGAGATTCCGGCCGCACCAACAGGGAATGATACCGCCCGGCGGGGAAAGGATTGGGCAGCCCCGCAAAGATCGTTTTGCCGTCGTGCTCCACGGGCGATACTTTTCCGTGCATGATGCGTTCGGCGCGAACGACTTCTCCGCCGAACGCATACCCGATGGACTGATGCCCCAGGCAAATGCCCAAAAGCGGCACACAGGCATGAAACTCCCGAATGACGTCAACGGTGATGCCCGCTTCCCGGGGGGTGCGCGGACCGGGCGATAAAAAAATCGCCTCGGGCCTTTGCCGCCTGATTTCCCCGGGGGTTGTCCGGTCATTGCGACAGACCCGGACGTCTTCCCCCATCTGTCCCAGGTACTGAACGATGTTGAACGTAAAGGAATCGTAATTGTCGATCATCAGAATCATACAGCGCTCCTCCCGTTTTCCAGAACGAATCCGCCGCAGGCCAGCTCCACGGCCTTCTGCATGCCCCGCGCTTTCTGGAGCGTTTCCCGGTGCTCGGATTCGGGCATGGAATCGTGGACAATGCCCGCGCCGGCCTGAATAAAAATCCGCCCGTTGCGCAGGACCATGGTGCGGATGGTGATGCACAGATCCATGTTGCCGCTGAAGCCGATGTAGCCCACCGCGCCGCCATAAACGCCCCGCCGCGCGGGTTCGAGTTCGTCGATGATCTGCATGGCGCGAATTTTGGGCGCGCCGGAGAGGGTTCCCGCCGGAAACGCGGCGGTCAGCACATCGAAGGCGTCCTTTCCTTTGGCCAACTGCGCCCGCACATTGGAGACCAGGTGCATGACGTGCGAATATTTTTCCACAACCATGAACTGGTTGACCTGCACCGAGCCGGCCTGCGCGATCCGGCCCAGGTCATTTCTGCCGAGGTCAACCAGCATGACATGTTCGGCCCGCTCCTTCTCGTCGGAGAGGAGCTCATCGGCCAGCGCGCGGTCCTCCTGTTCGGTCTTGCCGCGCGGCCTTGTGCCGGCAATCGGCCTCAGCTCCACGTCGTTTTGCTCCAGGCGCACCATGACTTCAGGGGATGAGCCGATCAGGGTCAGATCGTCCAGCTTGAGGAAAAACAGATAGGGGGATGGGTTCACGTAGCGAAGCGCCCGGTAAAGATCGACCGGATCGGAAGGACAAACCGTGGAAAAGCGCTGGGAGAGCACCACCTGAATGGCGTCTCCCGCGGCGATGTAGTCCTTCGCCTTTCCCACGATGGCCTTGTACCGATCGGGCGTCATATTGGATTCAAAGATCACGCCGCTGGTTTTCTCCGATGGTTGCGGCAGGGCCGAAGGCCTCTGCAGCAGCGCAATCAGATCGTCGATCTTTCGGCAGGCGGCCGTGTAGGCGTCTTCGGAGGAATCCGCGTCTTCAACGCAGGCGCAGGCCACCACCTTGATCGTGTGACGCGCATTGTCAAAGATGATCAGAGAATCGCTGATGACAAAAACGGATTCATCCAGATTCAGGTCATCGGGAGGCGCATCGGGAAGCTTTTCGAAATAGCGCACCATATCGTAGCCCAGGTAGCCCACGGCGCCGCCGAAAAAACGCGGCAGTCCGGGAGGGACCGCCGGCCGGTAGCGGCCCAGCAGATCCCGCATCCTGCCCAGCGGGTCGCCTGCATGCCCGATCTCGGAGATTTTTCCCTTTTCTTCCAGGATCACGTTCGGACCGCGGATTTTAAACACGACACCCGCATCCGTCCCGATAAAGGAATACCGCCCCCACTTTTCGCCGCCTTCAACGCTTTCCAGCAGATAAACATGGTTCTTGTTCTGCAGTTTTTTTAAGACGGAAACAGGCGTTTCAAGGTCCGCCAGGATTTCCCGGTAAACGGGAATCAGGTTTCCCCGTTGGGCGAGAATTTCAAAATCCGCGAATTTCGGTGAATACATATTTTCTCCTTGTGGAAAATAAAAAAGGCCGTGCGTTGCGTCACGGCCTTTCCGGTTGGTGCATAAAAAAAGCCGTGGAGTCCTGAGAGGGCTCCACGGCTTTGACTTTTATCTAATAAAGATCAGCGGCGGATGCTCCTCTCCGGGAGGTTCCACCACCACCAGTTATTTGCTGAATTCATTCCGACGATTTTTTTCATTGCACACTTTCCCGCAATCAATTTGCGCGTTCTATAACAGCGGGACCAATTTCTGTCAACCCATTTTTGACGACCTCGTAAAAAGCAACCCACACCGTCACCCCGGCGAAAGTCGGAGTCCAGAACTTATTGTAATGACTGGATACCGGCCTTTGCCGGTATGACGAAAAGGGTGCGAAAATGACTTTTTACGAAGTTGTCATTTTTCACGGTCTCATAAAAAGTCATTTTTCCCCTTTTTTGTCATGCTGAGCTTGTCGAAGCATGACAACAATGTAGTGCGGGGCTTCAGCCCCGCTTGCCGTGGTGGGTCATGCTGTCATGGTGAGCTCGTCGAACCATGCACCCTTCGACAAGCTCAGGGTGACAGCGGTGACTTTTTACGAGTTCATCATTTCTTCCCGGCTGTGATTTTCGGTGCGAGCGGAATCAAGCTCACGGACCTCTTTATCGCGTGTTTATCCGCAATGGTTTTACGATTTGCCCAAGGGGCAGACGGAAACGCAAATGCCGCACAGATGAATTTCCCGATGGAGCCTTTCCTGCGAGAGTCGCCGGCAGGCGTCGCGGCATTTGCCGGCGTCAAAAAATTCATCGCGGTCGGTGGCGTCATTCCAGAGTCGCCCGTTGGGCGCTCCGGCCGGACAGGCCTCCACGCAAATCGCGCATGTACCGCAGCGGCTTTCCGTGATGGGCGTGCCGCAGGGTTCGAAAGGGTAATGGGTTAGAACCGTTGTCAGGCGGATGCGCGGTCCGAACGCCTCCGACACCAGCAGGTCGGTTTTGCCGATCCAGCCCAGCCCGGCGCGGGTCGCCGCCATTTTGTGAGAGAAATTCATCCGCAGGGTTTTACCGAAGCCTGCGGGAATGTCGGTTTGCTGAACGGTGGCCCTGATCTGGAGGCAGGGGATGTTGTTTCGTTCCAGAAGCCGGCAGATGTTTGCCGAGATGGCGTCGAGTTCATTGTTGGCGCTTTGGTAGAGTTCATAATAAACCGGTGTCGGCCCTTCCTCAATGTCGTCGATGATCGCATCGTCAAGCTTCTTGCCGATCACCACGGCGTAGCGGTAGGGATAATGGTCCCGGATCAGGTCGCCCATGTCGGCAAATCCGACGATATAATTTTCCCGATCGGGCAGGAGGCTGATGATGTCGTTTTGCAGGGTCATGGCTTGATGACGGGCTCGCTCCTTCCGTTAGGATTAAAACCCCTAGCACAGGCCTTCATTTCATAAAAGAGCATAATTCTTTTGTCGTTGCTTTTTGAAGGACAACGGGTGCCGCCGGACCGGATGCGGAAAGGGTAAAGGTTGACGGCGCCTTTTGCTTTTGTTATGGTGTCGCCGTGCCGGTTACTTTTGGGGAAAACGGTTGCCCGGCACGGAGGCCTCGGATGGACATCATTGCTCCGGTCATTCTGATTTTTTTGCTGGTCATCATTTTGCTGCTGCTCTTGCAATTGCGGCGTTCCCGCGTCGAAGGGACTCCGCTTGCCGCCAGACTGGATGCTTTGCGCGATGCGCAGGAGCGGACCGACCGGTCTCTGCGCGATGAAATCGCCCGGTCGCGCGCGGAAGCACAGTCGAACGCGCAGCAGGAAAGAGCGGAGCTCGCGGCATCGCTTTCTTCCTTCGGTGACTCTGTTCAAACCCGCATGACAGACATCGCCAAAATGCAAAACGATCAGATGGAGAGCTTTGCGCGGCAACTGTCCCTGCTTACCGCCAGCAATGAAAAAAAGATGGAAGACATCCGTTTGATGGTTGACGAGAAGCTCCGTCAGCTTCAGGAAGACAATAACCGCCAGCTTGACCGGATGCGCGAGACCGTGGATGAGAAACTTCAGAGCACGCTGGAGAGGCGCCTGGGGGAATCCTTCAAGCAGGTCTCCGAACGCCTCGAGCAGGTCCATCAGGGTTTGGGAGATATGCGGACGCTTGCCGCGGGCGTGGGGGATTTGAAAAAGGTGCTCACCAACGTCAAGTCGCGCGGCACCTGGGGAGAAGTCCAGTTGGGAGCGCTGCTGGAAGAGATTCTGTCTCCGGATCAATACCTGAAAAATGTCAAACCTCAGGAGCAGGGCGGCGAGGTGGTCGAGTTTGCGATCAAACTGCCCGGCCAGGGGGATTCCGATTCCGTGCTGATTCCGGTGGATGCGAAATTTCCGGTGGAAGACTACTCCAGGCTGATCGATGCACAGGAGCGGGGCGATACGGCCGCCGCGGAAGAAGCGGTCCGGCAACTGGAGGCGAGCATAAAAAAGGCGGCCAAAGACATATCGCAAAAATATTTGGCGCCGCCCAGAACCACGGACTTCGGCATTATGTTTCTTCCGTCGGAAGGCCTGTATGCGGAAGTGATCCGGCGCGCGGCGCTGGTGCAGCATCTGCAGCGGGAATACCGCATTGTGGTTTCAGGGCCTTCGACGTTTGCTGCCTTTTTGAACAGTCTGCAGATGGGTTTCCGCACACTGGCGATCCAAAAGCGCTCCGGCGAGGTCTGGAAAGTTTTGGGCGAGGTGAAAGCGGCGTTCGGGCGCTTCGGCGAATCGCTGGATATGGTGCGAAAAAGGCTGGATCAGGCTGCCAGTTCCGTGGATGACGCGCAAAAAAAGACGCGGACGCTGACCGGAAAGTTGAAAGCGGTGGAAAGCCTGTCGGACACGAATGCCCCGGTGCCTGTTGCGGATACCGAAGCGGATGGATGAGGCGTCGGCGCCGTGTCGATTGATCCCATATTTTGTGCGCTTGTCAGGTATATCTTCCTGTAAGAGAGCATCCTTTAGATCGTAACGTCGTGCGCTCTTTCAATTGGTATTTATTAATGTCGGATTGCTTTACACTGGAAAAATTTCAGATGATATACCCGCCCGGCATTTCGCGATAATAAAGATCATTTATGGTTATACTGAAAATTATAAGAAGTATTGGAATAAAGAACATGTTTTAGGGATGAACCTGTCCAAGAGAAAGAAATGGTAGAATTCTGACTTAACATTGTGGTACATGTTTCGTGGGCAGGTCAAATTCAAACGCAAGCTGTAATTATTAAAAAATAAGCAATTCTAAAAGAGGATAATATGAGTCCTGTCGATGGCTTTGCTGATCTGAATGGTCTGAAGGTGATCTTTGCAGCAGGTCCACTTTGGCCAAACCCCGCCAACGTCTTTGTCATCCCAGACGAACGAGGTTTTTCCATGATAGATGTGGGCTCTGGTGGGGAGACAGGGCGGGATTATCTATTAAATGGTCTGAAGCACTGGGGCCTCCAGCTCCGGGATCTCCATACAGTCGTCCTTTCACATGCACATCCTGATCATATGGGTGCCATAAGATATGTTCTAGAAGAGGTCCATCCTCTGGTCTTGATCCATCGCCTTGATATGGTATCCGCTCTGGAACCTTTGCACCTAACCGAAACCTTCGATATTGCTCTGGCAAAAGATTACTGGGCCATCTCAGGTCGCAAAGAGGATTATAGCAACTTCGATCTCTTTCAGTTTTTTGACGATTTTGGCTGCTCTATGAGCGCCGCTGAATCTGTAGAGGCTATCCCTGAAGGTGAAAAAGTTCAGCTTGGGGGATTTTCCTTCGAGATTGTTCATACGCCGGGCCATTCCCCAGGCCATATTTCTCTTTTTGATAGAGAACGGGGGCTTCTTCTGGCAGGCGATCTGGTTGGCAATTCACCTGCCTGGTACACACCTACATCAGGTGGCCTCATTGGATACTTGGAGAGCTTGGATAGGATGGAGAGTCTTGAGGCACAGACGATCATCCCGGCGCATGGTGGAATTATCGAGGATGCGGCAAATGCAATCAGGAAGATCCGGAGCAAACTATTGAAGAGAGAGAATTTTCTTTATAACGCCCTTCGGGAGGGGCCGAAGACATTCATGGAACTTACTGAACATCTATTTCCCCAAAGCCCGATACTGCACTTCTTCCCCGGTTGTGGCATCACGGCGTCCCACCTGATCAAAATGGAAAGGGATGGCATTATCCAACGAGAGGAAGGTCAAAATGGAAAATACATTAATTGTTAATTGCATGTTTCCATCGTAATCAATAAATTTTAACTGTCTTGATTCTGTTTGTAAGCAGACCAACCTATGATCTAGGGAACAAAAAGAATGCAGTACCCTCTCTCTTTGATATTGAAATAGTGATTTTCTTGAAAAATGGGTCGAGTCTACAGATAGGGTAGGGTCACAATGATCCTGTCCTTTTTATTTGCACCTTACAAATAGTAATCCTCAACATCAGGAATTTTCAAAATCATTTGTTGGTAGGTGTAAGCGAGGCTATCAAGAGCACATCAGCCGGGTGGGAGGTTATTTTCGCGCAGGTTTCTTCTTCGCGGTTTTGCCGGAAGGCCGACGGCTTTTTTCTTCAGCGCCGCATTTGCAGATATCCAGGTTCCGCGTGGGGAAAAGCCCCAGATCGATGATCATTTCATGGTCCAGCCGGCTGTCGCGGCCGGTGGTGGTCAGGTAGTTGCCCGTCATCAGCGAATTGGCGCCCGCAATCATGCCCAGCGGCAAAAGCTGGCGCAGACTTTTTTCCTTTCCGCCGCACAGTTTGATATCCCTGTCCGGCAGCAGGAACCGGTAAACGGCGACGGTCATGAGAATTTCCATCGGCGGCAGAAGCGGCATGTACGAAAGCGGTGTGCCCTTGATCGGATGGAGCAGATTGATCGGCACCGAATCGACGTTCAGCCGGCGCAGGTCGGCGGCAAGTTCGATGCGGTGCGTAATGTTTTCACCCATGCCGAAGAGCGCGCCGGCACAGACGGACAGGCCTGCGTCCCGGGCAACGCGGATGGTTTGCACATTTTCCCCGTAATCGTGTGTTGAGCAGATGTTGCGGTAATAGCTGCGGGCCGTCTCCAGATTGTGATGATAACGGAACAGTCCGGCGGCTTTGAGGTCGCGGGCCCGGTCCGCGTCGAGCAGTCCCAGGGACGCGCAGGGATGAATGCCGATTGCCGCCACGTGCTCGACGGCCTTGAAAATTTCCGACCATTCCTTTTTGGATCTGACGCTTTTTCCGCTGGTGACAATGCCGAAGAACTCCGCCCCGTTTTTCCCGGCCTGTTCGGCTTCGGCGATGATTTGTCTGGCCGGCTTGAGCGGGTAAATGGGGGCGGAAGCATTGTTGTGTGAGGACTGCGCGCAGAATTTGCAGTCTTCCGGGCAGCGGCCGGACTTGGCGTTTGTAATGCCGCAAAAAATAATTTCTTTCCCTTTAAAGCGCTCCCGGAGTTCCGAGGCCGCGGCGAAAACGCGCCACGGCGACGAGCTCCCTTCAATAAAGAGCTCAAGTGCTTCGGATTCCCGGATGCTTTTTCCTTTCAAGGCTTTATGTTTCAGCGCATCGATCAGATCCATGTTCGTTATTCCCTTGGTTTTTTGTATGGCCGGCCGGGGGGAGGATAAAGGCATCGGGCCGTTCTTCATAAATGGTAATCCCCTGAAGCCTCCGGCTGATAGATGATTTTATCCACTTTCAGCTTGCGGACGCCGGACGGAACGGGCCATTCGATGATGTCGCCCGTGCGGTATCCCAAAAGCGCCATACCCAGCGGGGCCATGATGGAAAGTTTATTTTCCGATATGTTGGCCGCGGACGGGAACACCAGCGTATAAGTTGTTTTTTCGCCGGATTCCGTGTCCGTGATGATCACTTTGGAATTCATGGTAATGACATCATGAGGGATCTGCTGGGGATCAACCAGCACGGCGCGATACAGCTCTTTTTCCAGCAGATCGAGATGGGCCTGATTGGCTTTGGGTGATAAACGCAGTCCGTCGATCAGTTCGGTCAGTCTGTCCATGTCGTATCGCGTGATGTGGATCTTTCGTTCGATCATGATGCCGTCTCCTCCCTCGTGGTTGATTGGGGCCCGGATCGGATGCCGGGTTCAAAATGATACACAGCGCCGCAAAGGCCAAATTAGTTTTGATAAAAAACGGAACACCGGGTTTGCCGGGTTCCGAGTTGAGGGTACTCTATCATAATTTCAAATAAAAACAACCGGAGGGAGCAACATCGAAGCAAACGCGACCCCAAGACTTTCATTGTCATGCCGGCCGTGTTTTGATATGCCTGCGATCGCGGATGAGTTCCATGTGGAAATAAGCGTGGCCGCGTCCATTTTTGGAAAAAGAGGAAAATATGAGCGTTATTTATCTCCTGCTGGCCGTTTGCGGAATTACAACCGTTTCCTATCTTGCGAAACTCTCGGCGAAGAAAGGGGTGTCTTCCCTGGATCTGACCTGGGTCATGTTTGCCGCCGCAAGCGTTCTGGGGTATTTTTTCGTGAAATTCAATTCTGTGGAGCAATCCTCCTATACACCGGAACTGCTCGCTGTTTCCGCGATGGCCGGCCTCGGCGGAGCGACGGCCGTTTTTGTTTTCAACCAGTCCGTGCGGATGGGTCATTTCGGCTACTCCAACGCAATTTACCGTTCGTCGTTTTTAATACCGGTTGTTTTCAGCGTCGTGTTTTTCGGAGCAACATTAAATGTCGTCACCATGGCCGGAATCGCTCTTATCGTAGCGTCCATCTTTCTGGTTTCCTGGTCGAACGACGTCTTTGCCGCGGACCCGGGCGAAAACAATTTGCTGTGGTTTTTCATGATCATCGGCGCTTTTGCCTTAAGCGGTCTTCCCAGAATCGGGCAGCTTATCATCAGCGCTTACAAACTCCATTCACTGGCCTACCTCTTTGCGTCCTATACCTTCGGTTTTATTCCGCTTTTTATTTTCTTTCTGGCGGGGCGCAAGCGGCCCGGGGCATGGGCTTTGTTTTATGGGATTCTGGCGGCGCTGGCCAGCTATGTCGGCGTATATTGCACGATTGAAGCGCTGAAACAACTGCCTGCGGCGGTCGTTTTTCCCATTACGCTCAGCGCTCCGATATTGCTCGGCATGGTCATCTCGTTTCTGCACAGAGAAAAAATCAGACCGGCCGGCTGGATAGGGGTGCTGGCGGGCATCTGCGGAATCACCATCCTGGCCGTCAGGATTTACACGAAATAACCGGAATAAGAAACGCTTGACATTGTGCGACTTGACATTAACATAAAGCATGATTTTTAAAGGTTTGCAGGACAAACCGTCTTCTGCAATTTTTTAAACGGATGGAGGAGGGGATCGACATGAAAAGAGTATTGCTGTTCATCGGGACCAACATCGCCGTGCTCGTGGTCTTGAGCATTGTCATAAAGCTTCTCGGCGTGGATCAGATTCTTTACGCCAATGGAATCAATTACTGGAATTTGCTGATCTTTGCCGCCGTTTTCGGCTTTGGCGGGTCGTTCATATCGCTGGCCATGTCCAAATGGATGGCCAAATGGAGCACCGGCGCGCAGGTGATCATGCAGCCCCGCTCGGATGCGGAAATCTGGCTGGTGAACACCGTGCAGAAGCAGGCGGCCCAGGCGGGCATCGGCATGCCGGATGTGGCCGTTTTTGAATCGCCGTCGCCCAACGCCTTTGCCACCGGCATGAACAAAAACAACGCGCTGGTCGCGGTCAGCACGGGGCTTTTGCGCACCATGAACCGCAATGAAGTCGAGGCGGTGCTGGGCCATGAAATCAGCCATGTGGCCAACGGCGACATGGTGACGCTCAGTTTGATTCAGGGCGTGGTCAACACGTTTGTCATTTTCATTTCCCGTGTGGTGGGCTATTTCGTCGACCGCGTGGTGCTCAAAAACGAGGAGGGGCACGGAATAGGGTTTTTCATCACCACCATCGTCGCCCAGATCGTCTTCGGCATTCTGGCGAGCGTCATTGTCATGTGGTTCAGCCGTCAGCGGGAATACCGGGCGGACGCGGGCGGCGCGAGGCTTGCGGGCGTGGGCAGCATGATCGCCGCGCTGGAGAGCCTGCAGCGCAGCACGTTTGAGCCCCTGCCGGATCAGATGCAGGCCTTCGGCATCAGCGGAAAGCCCGGCAAAAACAGCCTGAAGCTTCTGTTCATGACGCATCCGCCGCTGGAAGACCGCATCGAAGCGCTGAAGCGCTCCGCCGGACAAGCGGCGTAGAAAAACGACGGATGCGGACGCGAAGCGCCCATCGGAATCAAAAGGGAGCCGGGAGACTCCCTTTTTTTATCATCGGACGGCGCCGTGTGGTTTTTTCCCGTTGATCAATGTTCGAACCTGAGCTTCAGGTGTCCCTGTCCGTTTTGCTCTTCGCTCTCGACGCGGTCGGCCAGGCTGCGGATCATGCCCGATGACACGCTGTTGATGGCCTCATCGATCATCCTGTCGTCGCTGTCCTGTTCGAGAAGCGCGTTTAAGTCGATCGGCCGGGATTGGGCCGGTCGCCACGCCTTTCCCGGATAATGAAGCGTCAGATCCAGATGATACTCGTCAAATTCGGCGAATAGCCGCGCGGGTCCGTGAATCCATCCGGCCCCCGCAAGCACTTCCAGCGCTTCGCCGACGGCCAGCCCCGCCCGGTTGATGACGTCGCGCCGCGCTCCCCATGCCGCTCCGCAATCCTCGAGGAAGCGCGCCGCCTGTTCGGCGGGATTCGGCTCATCCAGTTGAATTTCCCTGCTCTGGGATATTCCGATTCGGAAAATCTGATTCAGAACGATGGCGAGCGACACGCCGACGATCAGGCCGGATCCTAAAATCGTCTTCCATTCGGCAGGAACGGATGCGGCAAGTTCGGGGATAAGCATCACGGCCGCTCCCGCCGCGACGCTGAACCCCACGGTGGCGCGCCGCCGTCCGTTCAGCAGGCGTGAAAGAATGAGTTCCATGCCGGAGACCATCATGTACGCCGCGGTATAGATCATAATGGCGCCGATCACAGCCGCGGGAAGCAGCATGATCAACTGGGCGAACTGGGGAAGAAAAGCGACGAGGATCAGAAGGATTCCGGCGGCAACGCCGACCCGGCGGGCGGCAACGCCGGTCGCGTGGGCCAGACCGAGATTTGCCGAGGAACTGCCCGCCATCAGCGTGCCGATAAGTCCGCTCAGAAAAATGCAGAGGCCGGAGGTGTTTAAAAGCCGTCCGATCATCGGGAGGTCCGCGCGCCGCCATTGGTCGTTGTTCATCCGGTCCGCCACCACGCCGCAGCCCATTTCATCCACGGCGCCGATGATGCCGACGAAGACCAGCGGAAGGATCGCCCCGGCAACCCACGCGGGCGTCGGGATGGTGTGGCCTCCGATGGGAAAAGAGAAAAAAGGCTGTCCGGCGACGGCCGCCAGTTCCCTTGCGCCGAAGCCGCCGGTGAGCGAAGCTGCCGACAGGCCTGCCGCTGCGCCGATGATCAGCCCCAGGACACGGAGACGGGCGGCGCCCCAGACCGCCGTTGCCGTGATGGCGCAAAGGGTGACGGCCGCGACGAGCACATGCGCGAAATCCAGGGGAGAACCGCCTCCGGCTGACAGACCCGTAGAGCGCCGGACGCCCCCCGGCAGCAGGCTCATGCCAAGGAGCAGGAGGAGCACCCCCATCACTTCCGGCGGGAACAGGGAGCGCATCCGGGGAAGGAAGCGCCCCATCCAGAAGACGATCAGGCCGGAAATGATCAGTCCTCCCGCCGCGGCGCCCAATCCAAATGTATTCGCTACGGGAATGAAGACCATCATGGTCATGGTGCCGGGAATAAAAACAATCAGATGGCCGGCGCTGACGCGCGTGGTCAAGCCGTTCAGGATGGTGCCGATTCCCATGACCAAAATGCCCATGCAGATAAACCCCCGAAGCGACGCGCCGGCAAGGCCGATGTCTGTGCCCGTGATGACCAGGTAGATCACCAGCATCATGGCGACGAGCGCATGCTGAACCGCGGCAACGAGGACCGTGGAGGTCGGAGGGATCTCCTGTGCGATGTAGAGCATCTCTTTGGGCTTTTCGCGCCTGGAGTCGGAGAAGGGGGGAAGGATGGCGTCCAGAAGTTTTTTCATGAAATTCTATCTCCAGTTTTGACGGCTTCGTAAAAAGTCAATTTCGCACTCCTTTCGTCTTACCGGCGAAGCCTGCCCTCGAGAAGTCGGGGGGCGGCATCCAGTAATTACAATGATTTATGGACCCCGGTGCTTGTGCCCTCGCGCCACCTTTAGGTGGTCAGGTGGTTAGGGTATTCGCCGGGGTGACTGTTCGGTTACTTTTTACGAGTTCATCGGCTATCCGCGCGCAGCGGCCGCCGCCGCGTAGGCCAATTTGTTTTTACACATGGTTTCGCAACTGCAGCTCCAGCGGATGCGGATTCAGATAAACCTGCTCTTTCAGATACGGCTCGTTGTATTTGCGCACATAGTGGCCGATCAGCGTGAGAGGAACGATCAGGGGGACAAAGCCCTGCGCGGTGTGCTCGAAAATTTCCAGCAGCTCCTTTTTTTCATCGGTGGAGAGTTTCTCCCGGAAGTAGCCCATCATGTGCATCAGCACATTGACATGTTTTTTCGGCGAAGTTTTCAGCTTCAGCGTTTCCATGAGCAGGGCTTCGTACCTTGACCAAAGATCCTGCAGGGAGTGGCGCTTCTGTTCGGCGACCAGCTTTCCCATCTCCCGATAGAATTTCGTACTGTGCGACAGCAGGAGCAGTTTGTGGCGGGTGTGAAAATCCACCAGAGCGCCCCGGGGGGATTTGCCCCCGCGGACCTCGCGCCAGCGTCTCAGCGCGAAAATCCGTTCAATGAAATTTTCACGAAGCCCCGGATCGTGAAGGCGGCCTTCCTCTTCCACCGGAAGCAGGGGAAAAGCGTCCATGAACATCCGCGCAAAGATGCCCACACCCGTTTTTGCGGGCATGCCTTTTTCGTCATAGACCTTGACTCTTTCCATTCCGCTCGACGGAGAGTCGCTTTTGAAAATAAAACCGCAGAGATCCTCGGACGCAAGCCGGGCAATGCGCTTTTTCGCCCAGGAAACCATCATTTCCGTTTTGTCGATCCGGGTGCTGCGGGTGACGAGCCGGGGCGCGTCCGGGTTCCCTTCGAGCCGCATGGCTTCGCGCGGAATGCCCATGCCGCATTCGGTTTCCGGACAGACCGGCGCATAATCCACATACCGTCCCAGCGTGTCGCGCAGGAAGCGGTCGAGCTTGTGCCCTCCGTCATAGCGGACGTTTTCTCCCAGAAGACAGGTGCTGATGCCCAGTTTGATCTTTTCCATGATGCCTCCCTGCCGCAGCCGCGTGCGTTTTGCAGACTTATTACGGGGGATCGTTGCGAACGGCCAGCTTCTCCGTCGCCCATATCGTGAGGACGCCCGCCGCCATGACAGCCAGCGCCCACCAAAATTGCTCATCGGGCGGCGGCAGAGAATAGGTATAGCCCTCCGCCAGTTTTTTTCCGTCCCGCACGACGGGGGCGCCGTCCGCGTTCAGTCGCCAGACGGCCGTCTTCCAGGGCCAGAGGGTGATCAGGGATCCCAAAATGAAGCCGGTCAGCGCGGAGATTGTTTCGGCGCGGAATTTGCGGAAAATCCAAGACAGGAAATGGGAAAAGGCCACCAGTCCGACGGCGGCGCCCAGGGCCACCGGAAGCAGGATGCGCCAGTCCGGCGCGTTGACCGCGTCGATGACGATCAGTTCATAGTTGCCCATCAGGATCAGCACGAAGGAGCCGGAGATGCCCGGCAGAATCATGCTGCAGATCGCCACGACGCCGCAGATCACAAGATACCAGAAGGAATCGTTTTGCGCCGCCGGGCGCAAAAGCGATATGGTGGCGGCTATGGCGGCTCCCAGAATAAACACCAGGACCACGGCAGGCGTCCGGCGGCCGATGGTCTTTCCGACAAAAAAGACGGAAGCAAGAATGAGTCCGAAAAAATACGACCAGATGAAGACGGGGTAATGGTCGAACAGAAACCGGAACAGCCGGGCCAGCGACAGGATGCTCGCAGCCGCACCCGCAAAGACGGCCAGCAGAAAAAAGAAGTCGGTGCGCCGGGCAAAGGCCCGCCACCGGCCCCTAAAAAATAGTTTGAACGCCTGAAGATCGAACGATTTCAGGGCGTCGATAAGCCGCTGAAAAATGCCCGTGATCAGGGCGATCGTGCCGCCGGAAACGCCGGGAATGACGTTGGCCGCGCCCATGCCCATGCCCTTGAGCGCCGCGATAAAACAGTCTTTGATCATACAGGTTCCTTCCCGCTTTTTGCCGTGGCCGGCAGGCGGTGATATTTCAACGTTCCGTTTCATACCACAGATGGCCGCAAAATATCTTCACAAAAAGGGGGCAATTGTGTAGCATCGGGCAACACAAAAGGACGGGGGAAACCCATGTTGGATGACCATCTGAATTTTTTTTATTACATTGTTCTGTTTGCCGCGTACTGCTTTGCCGGATGGGTGGCGGAGGTGATCTACCGCTCCGTTACCCAGCGGAAATTCGTCAATGCGGGGTTTTTGTTCGGTCCCTTCCTCCCCATTTACGGCATCGGCGCCTTTCTCGTCCTTGCCCTTGAGCGCGTCCTGCAGGATTGGCCCATGGCGGTTCGTTTTGCCGCCTTTGGCCTGGTGATCACCCTTCTGGAATATTCAGCCGGCTATCTGTCCGAAAAGATCTTCAAACTGAAGTTGTGGGACTACTCGGAAAAACGGTTCAATCTCCACGGCTATGTCTGCCTGAGCTTTTCCCTGCTCTGGACGCTTCTGGCGACGGGATTTGCCCTGTTTGTTCACCCCGAAGCCATTCGGCGGGCGGCCATGCTGCCTGCGGGCCTGGTGCAGATTGCCGCCATCGTCTTCATGGTGTATTTCTGGATTGACTACACCTTCTCCGTGATTTCGCTGGCCGCCTTCCGCAAGGGCGTTGCCTATCTGTACGAGGAATACTTCAACTTAAGCAGCCTCGAAATCGAGGATATCCTGAAGTCTTTCCAGCGCCTGCGGGAAGCCTTCCCCGACTTGAACAAGTACGTCAACCAGAACATCAACCGGCGCATCCGGATTAAGGTCGGTTCGTTTCTGAAGCCCGTCTTGGAAAAAATCTTCCAGGAGCTCGACGGCCGGAAGCCTTTCGAAGCGGAATATTACGAGACCGTGAGCGATATTCTGCGGCATGAGGAATTCCGGAAGCTCAAGGATTACTTCCATCACAACTCCTCCATTTATCGCCATGTCCACGATGTGGCCTACCTGTCTTACCGGATCAGCAAGTTTCTCGGGCTTGATTACCGTTCCACGGCCCGGGGCGCGCTTCTGCACGACTTTTTTCTCTATGACTGGCGCAATCACGACGCGCCGGATTTGCCCCGGGAAAAATTCCACGGCCTGGAACATCCGAAAATCGCCGTGGCCAACGCCAGAAAATACTTCTCGCTCAACGACATTGAAGAGGATATTATCCGCAAGCATATGTGGCCGCTGACCCTTGTGCCGCCCAAATACAAGGAATCCTACATCGTGTCGTTTGCGGACAAGTATCTGTCGTCCAAGGAATTTATCAGCGAGTACAAAAAGAGAATCGGAGCGCGCCGGTCGAAAATCCCGCGGGGAAAGCATTCTTCCGCCCGCAAATCCTGAAGCGGATCTCCGGAGCTTGCGGCGCTGCGCCGATCGCCTCCGGGATTTCAGGGGATGGCGCCGATGGCGGTGACGGACTTTTCCGGATGAAGAATGCAGTCCGGCGTGATGGAGACGCCGATTTTTTCCATCTGCAGTTTTTTGTGCATGGCTTTCTGGTTGTCCAGGGAAAAGTCCGCGTAGCCCGCGGAAAAGCGGCGCGGCAGCAGGCGCCTGCCTTCGCGCCGGAGCCGGCCGTTGACATAATTCATGATCCAGTCGAGCGCCGCGTCGGTCATTTCACTGGCTGTCGCATCATAAACGACGGCGGCGGTTAAGTTTCCCTGAGCGGTTTTTTCACCGATGGCGTCCATGATGGGTTTGCCGGCCGTTGCTCCCATCAGCACCGCGTCCCGGCTTTTGCCCAGAAACGCGCAGAGCTTCTCGCTGCGGAAGGTTGTCCGTCCTTCCAGGGCAACGGTCAGGCCGTCATTTTTGCGGATGGAAAGCCGAAGGAAGGAACCCTGCAGGCGAATGATTGAAGCCGCTTCTTCCATATACCGGTCCGTTTCCTGCCGATGATCGGACGAAAGAGATGTAATCTTTTTTTTAAAGCCGAGCCGGGAATAAATCTTCGCCACGGGCGGGGCGATGATGATATGATCCAGAATCGTGACGGTGTTTGGCATGTTGATCGTCCTTGTCCGCCGTATGCCTTGCAGGGCTATGAATGCAGGAGGGTAGAAAGTTTCCGGACGACGGCGTCGCCCATTTCCTCCGTGGTGTCCGCCCTTCCGCCCGCCGGGGCAATATCCGGAGTGCGCCGGCCGTCCCGCAGGACGCTTTTTACCGCTTGTTCAATCAGCGCCGCCTCTGCCGGTCTGTCCAACGAATGCCGCAGCATCATGGCGACGGACAGAATGGTTGCCAGCGGGTTGGCGATGTTCTTTCCCGCGATGTCCGGCGCGGAGCCGTGGATCGGCTCGTACAGAGCCTTCCCGTCGCCCAGGCTGGCGGACGGCAGCATGCCGATGGAGCCGGTCAGCATGGCGGCTTCGTCGCTCAGAATGTCGCCGAACAAATTGGAGGTCACGATTACGTCAAACTGCGAAGGATTGCGGATGAGCTGCATGGCGCAGTTGTCCACATACATGTGCGAAAGCGCCACGTCGGGATAGCCGCGGCCGGTCTCCGTGACGACCTGACGCCACAGTTCCGTGGTTTCCAGAACATTGGCCTTGTCCACCGACAGGAGTTTTTTCCTTCGGCCGCGCGCCAGTTCAAACGCGCGCAGTGCGATGCGGCGGATTTCGTCTTCCGTGTAGATCATGGTGTTGACGCCGGTGCGCCGGCCGCTTTGGTCTTTGGTCACGCCGCGCGGACGGCCGAAATAGATGTCGCCGGTCAGCTCCCGCAAAATCAGAATGTCGATGCCCTGCACCAGATTCTTTTTGAGGGGGGAGGCGTCCGCCAGTTCGTCAAAGACCAATACGGGCCGCAGGTTGGCGTAAAGCCCCAGCTTTTCGCGCAGGCCCAGAAGCGCGCGCTCGGGCCGGACGCTGTAGTCCAGGCCTTCCCATTTCGGTCCGCCCACCGCGCCCAGCAGCACGGCGTCGCTTTGCAGGGCAAGCATCAGGCTTTCGTCGGGAAAGGGGGCGCCGCACGCGTCATAGGCGCTTCCGCCGATCAGTCCCTCCGTCAGCGTCAGGGAGATGCCGCGGCGGTCGGCGACGAGCCTCAGGACTTTCAGGGCTTCCCGGATGATTTCCGGACCGATTCCATCTCCGGCGAAAACGGCGATCTTCAGATTTTGTTTCGTCATGCTTTTCTCATTTTCCGGCGATGTGCTTCATCAGGCCGCCGTCGGCGATGAGCTGTTCCATAAAGGGCGGGATCGGGCTGATTGAAAATTTCCGGTCCAGGCCTTCCACCGTAATCGAACCCTGCGCGCTGTCGAGCGAAATCCGGGCGCCTTCGGCAATCGCGTCGGCAAGGTCGCGGGATTCGAAGATCGGCAGTCCCATGTTAAAGGCATTGCGGTAGAAAATGCGCGCGAAGCTTTTCGCCACGACGCAGGAAATTCCGGCCGCCTTGATGGCGATGGGCGCGTGTTCCCGGGATGATCCGCAGCCGAAGTTTTCTCCGCCGACGATGATGTCGCCCGGCTTCATCCGGGTGATGAAGGCGGGGTCTGCGTCTTCCATACAGTGCCGGGCCAGTTGGGCCGGATCCGACGTGTTGAGATGGCGCGCGGGGATGATCGCGTCGGTGTCGATGTTGTCCCCGAATTTCCAGACTCTTCCTTTCAAAATCATGGTCTTGTTCCCTTTGGATTTATAGCTCTTCCGGTGAAGCGATGCGGCCCAGAACGGCGGATGCCGCGGCCACGGCGGGGCCGGCCAGATAGACTTCGCTTTTGGGGTGGCCCATGCGCCCCACAAAATTGCGGTTGGTCGTGGCGACGGATTTTTCGCCCTCGGCCAGGATGCCCAGGTGGCCCCCCAGGCACGCGCCGCACGACGGCGGACTGATCACCGCTCCCGCGTCCATGAAGATTTCCAGCAGCCCTTCCTTGAGGGCCTGCCGATAAATGAGCGGTGTGGCCGGAACCACGATCAGGCGGACATGGGGGGCGGCCTTGCGGCCTTTTAAAATTCCGGCGGCAACGCGCAGATCTTCAATCCGGCCGTTGGTGCAGCTCCCGATCAGGGATTGGTCAATTTTTACGCCGCCTGCCTGGCTGATTCCCCTGACGTTGGAAGGCAGATGCGGAAAGGCGACCTGAAGCTCCAGTTGGGAGGCGTCGATTTCAATCGTCTGCGCGTAAACGGCGTCCGGATCGGAAGTGTAAAATGTGTAAGGCCTTTTGGCGCGCGGTTTGACGTATTCCCCGGTGATTTCGTCCGGCGGAAAGATGCCGTTTTTCGCGCCGGCTTCGATGGCCATGTTGGCCATGGACAGCCGGTCGGCCATGGGCAGAGCGCGGATGGTTTCGCCCGTGAACTCCATCGCGGAATAGAGAGCGCCGTCCACGCCGATGCGTCCGATGATGTGAAGAATCAGGTCTTTTCCGGAAACCCATTTTTGCAGTTTGCCGTAGATGACAAATTTGATCGACGGCGGAACCTTGAACCACAGTTCGCCCGTGAGCATGGCGGCGGCGAGATCCGTGCTGCCGACGCCGGTGGCAAAAGCGCCCAGGGCGCCGTAGGTGCAGGTGTGGCTGTCCGCGCCGATGACCAGGTCGCCGGGAAGAACGATGCCCTTTTCCGGCAGCAGCGCGTGTTCGACGCCCACCTGTCCGCCTTCGTAGAAGTGTGTGACGCCGTGTTCGAAGGCGAACTCGCGGACGGTTTTGCACTGCTGGGCGGAGTCGATGTCTTTGTTCGGCGTAAAATGATCCAAAACCAGCGCCACCCGGTCGCGGTCAAAAACCTTCTTCCCGCCGGCCGCGCGGAATTCGCGGATGGCGATGGGCGCCGTGATGTCGTTGCCCAGCGCGATATCGACCCGGGCGTTGATGAGCCGGCCGGGCGCGATTTCCTTCAGGTCCGTGTGGGCCATTAAAATTTTTTCCGTTATCGTGTATCCCACGCTGTAAGCTCCCTGATGATGGAATGCGTTTTATAAAGATGATGCCGACGCTTTCGCAAAAAACCGGGTTTGTCGGGCCGGCCGGAGGGGCCGACCTTTGAACTCCTGAGGGTTGGACAGCCCGCCATGACAAAAGGTATCCCACCGGATTTTTTGCGGGAACGCGGTTTTTCACTATCGCATTTTTCAGCTTAATTCAAGTTTAACCTTTTTGGCGTTGTCTTTCAAAAATTCCAGCCGGTTCAGCGCGTTGATGTACGCCTTGGCCGAGGCCACGATCACGTCCGGATGCGCGCCGCGCCCGATGACGGAATGCCCGTTGTACTTGAGTTGCACCATCGTCTCCCCCTGCGCGTCCGATCCGCCGGTAATGGCGTTGACCGCGTACTTCAAAAGCAGGTAGTTGGTCTTGGTGATGTTGCGGATGGCCGCGAAGGTCGCATCCACCGGCCCGTTGCCGAATCCCGCGTCGCGGATCACGTCTTTGCCCACCTGCATTTCCATGGTCGCCGTGGGAATGGCCACATTGCCGCTGACCACATTGAGGTAGATCAGGTTGTACTTTTCCTCTCCCCGGTAGATCTCTTCATAGAGAATCGCCTCCATGTCCTCATCGTAGATGTCTTTCTTCACATCCGCCAGGTCTTTCACCTTTGCCGCGACGCGGTTGATCTGATCTTCATTCAGGAGGTAGCCCATTTTTTTCAGATGCTGCGAAATGGCCGCGCGACCGGAATGCTTGCCCAAAACGATATGGCTGTCGCTGATCCCGACGGACTGGGGCGTCATAATCTCGTAGGTGATTTTCTCCTTGATCAGGCCGTCCTGATGGATGCCGGATTCGTGCGCGAACGCGTTGGCGCCGACGATGGCCTTGTTCGGCTGCACGGGTATGCCGGTAATCTGCGTCAACAGGCGCGAGGTTTTATAAATCTGATCTGTTTTGATTTGGGTGGAAAGGCCGAACATATCTTTTCGCGTGGCCAGCGCCATGACGATTTCTTCCATCGCCGTGTTTCCGGCCCTTTCCCCGATGCCGTTGATCGTGCACTCCACCTGCCTGGCGCCCGCGCGGATGGCGGCGAGCGAATTGGCCACCGCCAGCCCCAGATCGTTGTGGCAGTGGACGGAGATGATCGTATCGCCCATGTTTTTCACACGATCGAACAGAAAGGCGATGAGGCTGCCGAACTCTTCGGGAACGGTGTAGCCGACCGTGTCGGGAATATTGACGGTGACGGCGCCCGCGTCAATCACGGCGGAAACCATCTGAGCCAGATAATCCCTGTCCGAGCGCGTGGCGTCCATCGGTGAAAATTCGACGTTGGGGGTGTAGGATTTCGCAAGCTTCACGGCCGCCACCGCTTCCTTGAGCACCTGCGCGCGGCTCTTCTTGAGCTGGTATTTCAGATGGATGTCCGACGATGAAATGAACGTGTGGATGCGGGGATGCGCCGCCTGCCGGATGGCCTGCCAGGCGCGGTCGATGTCCTGTTTGTTGGCGCGCGCCAATCCCGCCACCTGCGATTTCCGGATTTCCCGGGCGATCTGGCGGACGGCGTCAAAATCGCCCTCCGAGGCGATGGGAAACCCCGCCTCGATGATATCGACGCCGAGCCTTTCGAGCTGTCGGGCCAGAAGCAGCTTTTCCTCCGTGTTCATGCTGTTGCCCGGCGACTGTTCTCCATCGCGGAGGGATGTGTCAAAAATATAGACGTGATTTTTATCCTTTTTCATAGGGGCTCCTTTCACTGTATAAAAAAAGGCCGTGGGTTCCGCCCACGGCCTTTCAGGTAATCATCTATTTGAAGCGTTCAGCGACGACCTAAAAACGGCGGGCAGGCGGCCTTGACCAACAGGCGCAACAGGGCGAGGCCCGGAAGCAGGGTCAGAAGAGCGCTTGCCAAAATCGTTGTCGTCCTAAAGCTGAACATTGCTTTCCTTATACATTCGCAAAAATAGGTTTGTCTTGCTAATGCAAAACGCAAGATTTGTCAAAACTTTTTTCTTTTCAATAAAAAAGGGGAGCCGAAGCTCCCCTTTCCAAAGGAGGGATGGGCAAATTGGCTATTGACAGATACCCATTCCTAAACCGGGTCCGGGACCCTGGCCGGCGCCGAATCCACAGTCGCCTCTCATTCCGCCGCGGGGGCCAAAGCCTGTTTTTCTGCCCCATGGCAAGTTGGCCAGTTTATCCTTTTGCTCAGGAGTCAAAACCTTGTCAATTTCAAACCTTAAGGCGGTTGCTTTGTCCTCCATTTCGTTTCTCAGTGTCCTCAGCTCCTTTTGAGCCGCAGAGATTTTTTCCTTGTCCGGATTGGCCTGCAGCCACAGTCTTCGCAATTCCACGGATTTGTCAAAAATCTTTTCCCGGACGGCTTTTGTGGCTTTGTAATGTGCGTCCTGCAGGGCTTCAATTTTTACATTCTGTTCATCAGTCAGGTTTAATCTTTCCAGGCTTGCATTCCCGCAGGGTCCGTATCCTCTGCCTTTTCCCGGGCCGGGTCCCCAGGCGAAGGCCGACGTCGTTAAAAGCAAGCCCGCCAAAACGGCTGTTAGCGTTAATGTAATTTTTTTCATGGTGCATCTCCTTTTTCATTTATTTCTGATCAGTTGCCGATTTATAGAGCAAGGCATGTGCCAACGATGTTAATTATTTGTAATTATTGATCTTATTAAAAATCAGTAAAAATTTGATTTGCCTTTTGCCCGCATTGGACGGATAATGCGTACCCAATTTGGGTATCCGGATGGGTCCATTGTATCCAGGGTGCTGCGGGAGAAAAACACATGCCTGAGAAAAAAAAGAGAAAAGTCCGCTTTGACATTTCCGTCTGGGTGGTCATCAGCGCCGTTGCGGTTTTAGCCGTCATTTTGGGGATGATGCTGTTGATGCAGTTTCAGCAGGCCCAGAATCAGGCGCGGATTCTGTTGATCGAGAAGGGGACAACGTTGATTCATTCTTTTGAATCGGGCCTGCGCCTCCTTCCGGAGCAGATGGAAGAAGGCTTCTATCTTCAGAAACTGCTCATGGAAACGGCCCAGCAGCCGGATGTGGATTACCTGATGGTCACGGACGGCGAAGGTCATATTCTGGCGGACAGTGATCCGTCCATGCTGGGACTGTCCTACGGACTTGATCTGGACGTGAAAAAAATTGCGCAAAGCCGGGAAATTTTCTGGCGGCAGACGGCCAATCCCCAAGGTGCGGGTACGTTTGAGGTTTACAGGGGGCTTTCCCCGGCGGCGAGGAATGCCGGGAAAGAGGGCCTGATTGTTTATGTCGGATTCAATATGGCGAAAATCGAAAAAGCGTCCCGGGAAGACGCGCTTCGGACGGCAGTGACGGCGCTCGTGCTTGTCCTGATCGGGTCTCTGGCCATCGTGTCTCTTTTTCTGGTCCAGGCGTATCGTCTGGCGCGCGTGTCTCTTTCGCGGGTCACCGTCTTTTCGGAAGCCCTGGTCAAGAATATGCCCATCGCGCTTCTGGCGGTGGACCGGGAAGGAAAAATTGCCGCCTGCAATGACCAGGCAAAAGGCCTGCTTACCGGCTCTCCCGCGGAAGCGGTGGGCCGGGAGGCTTCCCGTGTTCTGCCCGAACCGTTTTTGCGGCTGCTGGAAGTCGTTCAGGGACGGACCGGTCCGGTTGAAGAGGACATCCTTTGGGCTTCCGAAACCGGCGAACAGACCTGGGAGGTTGTTGCGGCGGCTTTTGCCGACGATGAGGATCAGGAAGGGAGAATTCTGCTGGCCCGCAACGTGACGGGTGTCCGGCAGATGGAAAAGGAAGTCGCCCGAAGCCGCCACCTGAATGCCATCGCATCGCTGGCCGCCGGCGTGGCGCACGAAATCCGCAATCCGCTGAGCTCCATCAAGGGATTTGCCGTTTATTTCAAAAAAAGGCTGGCCGGGAATCGGGAAGACGAAGAGACGGCCGAAATCATGATCGCCGAGACCGAAAGACTGAACCGCGTCATCAGCCAGCTCATTGAGTTTGCCCGTCCGCTGGTTCTGAAAAGGGAGCCGGCGAACCTGGAGGATCTGGTGAGGCAGACGGTTCGTCTGGTGACGGCCGAAGCGGAGCAAAATGGCGTGGCGGTGGAAATCCGGGCGGGGAAGGGGCTTCCCCGGGCCGACGTGGATCCGGACAAGGTCAGGCAGGTGCTGCTCAATATTTTCTTAAACGCGCTGGCTGCAATGCCCGGCGGGGGCAGGCTGTCGATCCTGCTGAACCGGCGGGAAGAATTCGTGGAAGTTGAAGTTTCCGACACGGGAGAAGGGATTCCCCGGGAAAGCCTGCCCCGGATTTATGATCCATATTTCACCTCCAAGCCGGCCGGGACCGGTTTGGGTCTTGCGGTCGCACAGAAGATTATGGACGCGCACGGCGGCGCGATTCAAGTGGAAAGCTCTGAAGGGACAGGGACCCGGGTTTCGCTGCGCTTCCCGCTGATGGAAAAAGAAGGGATGGAAGAATGAAAGATACACTGGAAATTTTGATTGTGGACGACGATGCGGTTCACCGCAGAGCGGTCCGGCTCAACATGGCCGGCTGGGGGTATTCCGTTACGGAAGCGGACGACGGGGAAGAAGCCGTCCGGCAGGCTCGCGTAAGGACGTTTGACCTGATCCTGATGGACATCCGCATGACGAAGATGTCGGGTCTGGAAGCCCTCGAACAGATCAAGAAAATTCAGCCGGCCGTTCCGGTGATTATCATGACGGCCTACGCGTCGGTGGAAACCGCCGTCAGCGCCATGAAGATGGGCGCCGACGATTATCTGACCAAGCCGCTGAACTACGACGAACTGCAAATCAAAATCGCGCGGACGGCGGAGCGCCGCCGGCTGAAAAACGAGAATGAATATCTGAAGGAAAGACTGGGCGAGAAGTTCGACCGCCGGAATCTGATCGGCCAGAGCAAGGCTATGATCCGACTTCTGGAAATGGTGGAGCAGGTCGCCGCGACGCAGGCCACGGTGCTGATTACGGGAGAATCGGGAACGGGGAAGGAAATGATCGCCAACGCAATCCATTTCAACAGCAGCCGCCGGGAAGCATCCTTTGTGAAGATCAACTGTGCGGCGCTTACCGAAACGCTCCTGGAGTCGGAGTTGTTCGGCCATGAAAAAGGCGCGTTCACCGGCGCGGACCGCCGGCGGGAAGGGAAGTTCGTCCAGGCCGACGGCGGCAGCATTTTCCTGGACGAGGTGAGCGAAATGTCTCCCGCCATGCAGGTGAAGCTCCTGCGGGTCCTGCAGGAGAGGGAGCTGACGCGCGTTGGGGGTCAGGACGTCGTCCGGGTCGATGTCCGCCTGATTGCCGCTTCCAACAAGGATTTGAAAAAGGAGATCCGCGAAGGGCGGTTCCGCGAGGATTTGTTTTACCGGCTGAACGTCGTTGCGCTGGCCCTGCCGCCGCTCAAGGAAAGGGCCGAAGACATTCCGCTTCTGGCGCAGCATTTTCTGAAGCTGTTTGCCGAAAGGAATGCCAAAGCTATTTTCGGGTTCACGCCCCGGGCGATGCAAAAGCTTGCGGCGTACGCCTGGCCCGGAAATGTCCGGGAGCTGATGAACGCCGTCGAACGGGCCGTGGTCCTGTCCCGTTCCGATACGGTGGACGAAGACGAACTGGTTTTTCCGATGGCGGACCAGTGCCTTTCGCCGGACGCTTCCCGAATGGCCGCGCCGACGGCGGGCCTGCCGCTCGAGGCGGTCGAAAAGCAAAGCATTCTGGAGGCGATGAAAGCGGCCGGCGGCAACAAAAGCGAAGCCGCGCGCCGTCTGGGCATCACCCGCAAAACCCTGCGCAAGAAGCTGGAAAAGTATGAAAGCGCAAATGAAGGATGAATGCAGGCGCTGCCATACCGCCCTGCTTCTTCCTACAATGTCTCGCGGTTAAACAGCCGGTTGAAATGGCTTTAAGAGTTCCGCAGAATCGCTCAACCCGCCAAGTGAATCGAATGCGCTGGAGTAAAGAGTATTTTCATACCCCTGGTTTGAAAATTATTATGCGCCAATCGGCAACGCAATCCATGCTCAGGACATCAGATGTTGGGACAACTGCCGATCAGGATAACAGCTCTTCAATCCGGTGCAGGAGATAAAACGGCATGGACAAGAGCGCGTAACTCTTCCCGCCGGGCGTTGTAATTTTTTCCGTGGTCATCCTACCGGAATATGCCCGGATGGCCAAATCGCTTTCGCTTTCTTCCATGAAATTATGCAGGGAACGCAGTGTGCCTGTTTTGCCGGATTTAACTTCCACCGGAATCAGCCGGTCGTTGATCGCCATCAGATAATCGACTTCAGATGTCGAACCCTTTTGTTCGCGCCGCCAGTAATGAAGGTTGGTCTGTTTGCGCATATTCATCGCCAGCAAGGTCTGTCCGGCAATCTGTTCGCCCACCTGACCGGAATAGACGGCGTTCACATCTTCCGTCATAGCAATGTCCATCCTCAGATCCGCCTGATAGTTGACCAGTCCGATATCGAGATGCAGAAGTTTTGGAGATTTTTTCAGGTTGCTGACGAGCGGCTTCTGCCTGGATGTGGAAGCAAACACCCGATGGATGATCATTGCTTTTTCCAGCGCGTCAAACGCCTCGCTCATTTCACGGCTACGGAAGTTCGACTCGCCGAATTTTTCATACTTGATCGGAAGACCGACATATTTCGAGGCATGTTCAAGAATATGCTGGATATATTTTGTCTTCGCCATGCCGGCATATTTGGAAACGTCGTCGCGCAACCCTGTGAGAATGGATTCATAAACCGGATCAACATCAATATACGATCTGGTTTTTGCGTAGCGTGCCACCGCTTCCGGCATACCGCCGACCAGAAGGTATTCGGAAAACTTTTTCATCAGCAGAGCGTGTATTTCTTCAGGTACGGCGACATCCGCTTTCACTGCATGGATATAGTTTAAAGCCTGAACCTCCCCCAGCGCCGTTAAAAATTCATCAAATGTCACCGGATGCATATAGCAATATTCCACTCTTCCCACGGGAAAAGAAAAGCCTTCGGACTTCATCTTCACTTCCAGCAGCGATCCGGCTGCCACGACATGAATATCCGGCATGTCTTCATAAAAGTAGCGAAGCTGATTCATGGCGATGCCGGAGTTTTGTATTTCATCGATAAAAATCAGCGTGGCGCCGGGAGACGCCTTTTGATTGAATTTAAGCTGAATAAGCTCAATCAAATCCTTGATCGGCAACTTTCTATGAAACAATGCAGCATGGTCTTCCAGTTCAAGGTTGATATAAATATAATTGTCAAAAGTAGCTCTTCCGAACTGATGAACTGCCGATGTTTTTCCCACCTGGCGGGCTCCCCGGATAACCAGAGGCTTCCGCTCCCGCCTGCTTTTCCATTCATTTAGTATATTCAATATATTACGATTAAACATGTTATAATTAATAACCTCGTATTGATGTTTGTTGTAGTATTTTATAGGCTATATATCATATTAATTGTAATGAATATAGGGTTATTTTCCATGTCTCGTCATTTTTTTCATTCTTTTGAGGACGGCCGTCTGCCGGTGCAGGCCGGCTTTGAAAGCGGCCATTGAAGTTTTGGCGAAGGGAAGCAGCAGCGGGCGCAGAGGTTTAGGATTGTATTCTGGCGGTCAGCCGCTTCAATCGGCGCCCGAGGGAATCCTTCTCTTCTTCGGAAAACAAATTTCCTCCGGCCAGGGCGGTTTCGATCAGCGCCATGGCCCGGGCGTAATCCCTGGCGCGGTGCTCCAGATGCTTGGCAAGCTCGGAGACGGCGTAAAAATCACGGGGATTGCGCTCGATGATTTGCCGCCAGAGTCGGACGGCTTCATCCAGGCGGCCGGCGCGTTTGCAGAGATTCGCCAGTTTCTTTTTGGAGGCGAACGACATCCCGGCGCAGGCGTCTTCCCCGAGAAGTTCCAGAATTTTTTTAACGCTTGCTATCGGCGCCTTTTTGAGCAGAAGCCGCGCCGCCGCCAGATAGTCGTCGGGATGCGCGTGCTGCTTGAGGGCCCGCGCGTTCAGAAGATCGACCAGGTGCGCGGTGAGCGTCGCCATCGAAATCACGTCCAGCCGGTTGTGTTCGAAGATGTCGGCGAGCAGCCGGGGATCGCGCCTTCTCAGCCAGTCAAAATACCGCTGCGGGATTTCCCAGCCGGGAATGTCCCCTTCGCGCTCTACGCCCAGAATGTCCGCCTCCAGCGTGGCCAGGCGGCAGTTTTCCAGGCGGTGCCCGAGCAGCCGGCGCGCCGGGTGCAGCAGATCCAGGTGGGGCAGTTCGTGAAGGCTGCTCGGCATCCGGTTCAGAATGAAGCGCGTAGCCAGCAGGTTGACGTCAAAGGCTTTGCCGTTGAAGGTCACGAGGAATTTTTTCTGCGCGGCGATTTCCTGAAGGCAGGCCAGCGCCGCGGGCTCCTCGCTGAAATCGCGCGCCAGAATCTGCCGGACGTGAAACCGGCCTTCTTCGAACCAGCCCAGGCCGATGAGAAACGCCATGGTGCCCGTTCCGCCGGAAAGTCCCGTGGTTTCCGTGTCCAGAAAGAGCGCGTCGGAAGGGTGATAAGCGCCCAGGACCGGGTTGTTGGCGAGCATGCCCGCCGCGGTCATGTCGATATCAAAAGCCTCGAGGATGCTGCGGTGGCCGTGGCGGCTGGCGCCGGAAAGAAAACCCCCGGCCAGAAAGAAACGTCCGTGCCGGTTTTCGCGCTCCTCCCCCTCCAGGACTTCGCAAAGCGCCCGGTTGCCGCGCGCCCTTGCTTCATCCTGCGCAGCCCTGGCGCGCGCGGCCGAGCGCGCGACAACGCCGTCGATGCGTCGTCGCAGATCGTCGATCCGGAATTGTTTTTCCGATGACGGAGGGACAGCCGGCCTTTCATTTTCGGGTTTCGGTGAAACGCTTTCGCCCGTCAGGCGCTTTAATTTATCAATCGATTTCATTGATTCAAAACCAGATCAATAATCTTCGGCACTATCGCCTTGGCGGTTTTGCCGACTTCCAGCGTGGGGCCGACGCAGGAAGGACAGCCGAACGCGCAGGGGCACTTTTCAATCAAACTTCGGGCGGCGGAAAACAGATTGGCGTGCTCGTGGTAGAGGAGCTCCGAAAAGCCGATGCCGCCGGGATAGGCATCAAAGATAAAGATCGTCGGGTCGAATTCATCGATGCGCGCGCCGTCGGGACCGCTTGCCGCCTGCGGCCTGCCGCCGGAGAACGAGGTAATGACGCGGCCGGTTTTTCCCTGGCTGACGAACCACTCGCCGGACTTGTCGCCGAGCGACCGGTCAATGTCGTGCGTATCCGCCATCAGAAACATGGCCGACAGGTGCTGGAGCGTGTAAGCCAGCGCCGAAAGCCCGTCGATCACTTCCGCCGGCGTGAAATCGAGCGTCCGCAGCCGGTCGCGCGGAATCGTAAACCAGTAGCTGGTCGTGTGCATGTCCTTTTCCGGAAGATTCACGTCCCCGTAGCCCAGATTTTCCGAGGTGTAAAATTTGATCTTCTTGTAGCCCACCACCTTGCGAACGACCTGCACCTCGCCGTGCTCCACAATCGCGCCGCCGGTCCGGTGATGATCGAACGAATCGATGACGCGCACGTTGGTATAAGTCATGGCGTCGGTGTAATAGTCCGCGTCCACCCGCCGGACGTAGGCCTTCTTTCGCTCCAGGTCCAGTCGGTCCACATGGTACTGTTCGGAGGCCAGCATGTAGATGGCCTCATCGTGGACGGCGGTGAAGGCGCTGTCCCAGTCCACTTCGGCGATGACCTTGTGATTGCCCGCGTCGGTCGCATCGACGACCACGACGTTTTCCGGGTTGATGGCGCGCAGGCTGACCTCGTCGGCCGGATAGCTTTCCGCCGCCCAGTGCCAGCGGTCGCCGCTTTGGTGCAGGACGCCTTTTTCTTCAAGGTATTGCAGAAACTCCTCCAGGTTTTCGCCGCCGAATTTTTCGCCCTTTTCAAACGGCAGTTCAAACGCCGCGCTTTTGATGTGATGCAGGAGAATCAGCAGATTGTCCGGATTGATCCGGCAGTGTTCGGGCGAGAGCGAAAAGAAGTAGTCGGGGTTTTCCATGATGAACTGATCCAGCGGGTTGCTCCGCGCGATCAAAATCGCCAGAGATCGTCCCGTGCGCCTTCCCGCGCGGCCCGCCTGCTGCCAGGTGCTGGCAATGGAGCCGGGATAGCCGGCCATGATGCAGGCTTCCAGATTGCCGATGTCGATGCCCAGCTCCAGCGCGTTGGTGCTGATGACGCCCATCACCTCGCGCGTCCGCAGACCGCTTTCGATGTCGCGCCTGAGGTTGGGCAGATACCCGCCGCGGTAGCCGGTGACAAAGTGGTCGTCGAGGGGCTTCGTTTTGACGAATTTGTCTTTGAGATATTTGGTCAGGACTTCCACATTGAGTCGGCTGGTGGCAAAGACAATCGTCTGTATGTGGTTGCCGATTAAATCGGAGGCGATCTTGCGCGCCGGGGTCATGGCGCTCTGGCGGATGCCCAGTTCGCGGTTCACGATGGGCGGGTTGTACAGCACAAAGGTTTTGGCCGCCGCGGGCGCGCCGCTTTTATCGAGCAGCGCCACGGGGCGCTCCAGAATTTTTTCCGCGTGCTCGCGCGGGTTGGCCACCGTGGCCGAACAGCAGATGAACACGGGGTTGGCGCCGTAGAAGCGGCAGATGCGGACGAGCCGGCGGATCACGTTGGCGAAATGCGAACCGAAAATGCCGCGGTAGATGTGCAGTTCGTCGATCACGACGTATTTGAGGTTGACAAAAAGCTTTTGCCACTTGGTGTGGTGCGGCAAAATGCCCGCGTGCAGCATGTCGGGATTGGTGACGACAATGTGCCCCTGCCTGCGGATGGCCCGGCGCGCGTCATCGGGTGTATCGCCGTCATAAGTGAAGGTTTTGATATCGGCCTGCAAATCCGTAATCAGACCGTGGGCTTCGTGCATCTGGTCCTGCGCCAGCGCCTTGGTGGGAAACAGATAAAGAGCGCGTGTTTCCGGCTCGTCCAGAATGCTTTGCAGCACCGGCAGGTTATAGCAAAGCGTTTTGCCGCTGGCGGTGGGTGTAACCAGCACAACATCCCGGCCGCCGCGGATGAAGCGCACGGCCTGCGCCTGATGCTTGTACAGCCGCTCCATTCCGCGCTTGACCAAAACGTCACGAAGGTGAGGGCTTACCCAGGAAGGGTAGTCTTCCCAATCCCCCGGCCTGGCCGGGATTTCCACAACCGCTGCCGCGTTGGCGCTGAAGCTTTTGTTTTTTTTCAGGCGGGCGATCCATTCGTCCAGGGTGAGTTTGGCCATGGATGATCCTTTCACGCCATCAGCTTTAGAATAAAAAAGGAAATATCTCAACAGGCAATCCGGCGGGAAATAAAAGTCGTTGCATTTGCCCGATCCTTGATCTAAATAGCCTATATTCCTGAATTTGAAAGGGGATGGACATGGCGCTTTTCACCATCGATCAAAAAAAATGCAGGCGCGACGGTCTGTGCCAGGCGGCCTGTCCGGCGCAGATTATTATTCAGGAGGATAAAAAATCCTTTCCGGCGCTTCTGGAAAACGGCGAGGAGTTTTGCATCAACTGCGGACACTGTGTCGCCGTCTGTCCTCATGGCGCTTTTTTGCTTTCCACCATGCCGCTTTCCGCCTGTCCGCCGATGGACGGGGGGCTTCTGCCCGACGCCCCGGCATTGAAGCATCTGCTCCTGGCCCGGCGGTCTATCCGCCGGTACAAGAAAACGCCCGTCTCCCGCAAACTGCTTGCGGAATTGGTGGATGTGGCACGGTACGCGCCTACCGGCAGCAACAAACAGCAGGTCTGGTGGACGGTGATTTCAAAGCCGGAGGAGGTCCGCCGCATGGGCGCCATGGTGATTGATTTCATCAAAATCATGCTGCCGCTGACGCCCGATGAAGCCCAGGTCCGGCGTTTTCAACGCATTGTCTTAGCCTGGGAAAACGGCCGCGACCGAATCATGAGAGGCGCCCCGCATCTGATGGTCGCGCACAGCCCCGCGGAGGTGGCCTTTCCCGCCGCCGACTGCGCCATTGCCCTGACGTATCTGGAATTGTACGCTTTCGCCAGAGGCCTGGGGACCTGCTGGGCCGGTTATTTTACAGGCGCCGCCAATGTCCACGAACCGCTGGTCCGGGCGCTTGATTTACCCCCCGGACACCAGTGCCAGGGCGCCGTCATGCTGGGGTATCCACAGTACCGCTATTCCCGGATCCCGATGCGCAATCAGGCGCAGGTGACCTGGCGCTGATGATCGCTCGATGCTCGTAGTTCCTGGCCGATAACCCATCGCCTCTCACCTTTGGTCTGTCCTTTTTGTAAGACAAGCACGGACATCCTGTGGGATATACGCCTTCAACAGATTCGGACGGAGCCCGATACCGTCCGCCCGGGAAAAAGTGTACTTAATACCCGCTTTTCAAGGGGTACATGTATTGCATCCGCCATATGTAATACGCCCCAAGGTTTTGCGGCCGGTGGATCAGAAGCGCGCATCTGATAAACAGGAACAAGGCCCGAATCGCGGGGCGTACCCCTCCTGAAAAGACTGATGATGTCCCGTGTCCCCCCTCAAGTCTTGAACAATGACACTGGATCACCGGTTCACAAAGAGAAATCATGCCTTTTTGGCGGAAAAGGAAGGCATAAAAAATAATTTTGAAGGAGAATAATATGGCTGAAGCTAACGAACAAGATTTTTATGACAAGGTTTTTCCTGTGCCGGACAGAGTCAGGGAGAAATCCTACATCAAGAGCCGGGCGGAGTATGACAAGCTTTATAAAGAATCGATTACCGATCCCAATGCTTTCTGGGCCAAAATGGCAACCGAAAGACTGACCTGGTTCAAACCCTTTGACAAAAATAAGGTGTCGGACTGGTCGTTTGACGCGAAAAACGTCCATTCCAAATGGTTTGAAGGCGGCAAGCTCAACGTCAGCTATAACTGCCTCGACCGCCATCTGGCTACCAAGAAAAACAAAGCCGCGATCATTTTTGAAGGCAACGATCCCAACGACTGGAAAGTTTACACCTATTTCGACATGTATCGCGAAGTGAACAAATTCGCCAATGTTCTCAAAAGTCTGGGCGTCAAAAAGGGCGACCGCGTCACCATCTTTCTGCCCATGATCGTCGAGCTGTCCATCGTGATGCTGGCCTGCGCGCGCATCGGCGCCGTTCATGCCATCGTTTTCGGCGGATTCTCGGCGGAAGCGTTAAGAGACCGCATCAACAACTCCGGTTCCGCGGTCGTCATTACCTGTGACGGAACCTACCGCGGCGCCAAAGCCGTTCCCCAGAAAGACACCTGTGACAAAGCCCTGACGCAGTGCCCCGGCGTGAAAACCCTGGTGGTTGTGAAACGCACCGGAACCGCCGTTACCATGAAGGAAGGCCGAGATATCTGGTACGAAGAACTGATGGCCAAAGCGGACCGCTACTGCAAACCCGAAGAAATGGACGCGGAAGATCCGCTGTTTATCCTTTACACCTCCGGTTCGACCGGACAGCCCAAGGGCGTCGTGCACACCCAGGCCGGCTACCTGCTGTACGCCTCCATGACGCAGCAGCTCGCTTTTGACGTTCGTGAAGAAGACACTTACTGGTGCACCGCCGATATCGGCTGGGTCACCGGCCACAGCTACGTTGTTTACGGCCCGCTTTGCAACGGCCATTCCAGCATTCTGTTTGAAGGCGTGCCCAATTATCCGGATTTCGGCCGGTTCTGGGCCGTCGTCGAAAAATACAATGTCAACAATTTCTATACCGCTCCGACGGCGATCCGCTCCATCGCCAAAGAAGGCGACAAATGGGTCGATATGCACGACATTTCCTCGCTGCGCGTTCTGGGGTCCGTCGGCGAGCCGCTCAACCCCGAAGCCTGGTGGTGGTACTACAACAAGATCGGCGGAGGCCGCTGCACGATTTCCGATACCTGGTGGCAGACCGAAACCGGCGGGCATATGATCCTGCCGCTGCCCGGCGCGATCGACATCAAGCCCGCCAAAGCCATGGTTCCGTTTTTCGGCATTGTCCCGGCGCTGATGGATGAAGAAGGAAAAGAAATCACCGGTCCCGGCAAAGGCGCCCTCTGCATTAAAAATTCCTGGCCCGGCATGGCCCGCGGACTGTGGGATGACAAAGAAGGCCGTTTTGTCGAGAATTACTTCTCCCAGTTCCCCGGTTACTACTTCTCCGGCGACGGCGCGGAGCGCGACGCCGACGGCGACTATAAAATCACCGGCCGTGTCGACGACGTCATCAACGTGTCCGGCCACCGGCTGGGCACCGCGGAAGTCGAAGCGGCGCTGACTTCCCATCCGGATGTCGCGGAAGCGGCGGTGGTCGGATTCCCCCATGACATCAAAGGGCAGGGCATCTTCGCTTACGTTACGCTGAACAACAACGTGGAAAAGACGGATGAACTCAAAAAGGCCCTGATCGCCCATGTCCGCAAGGTGGTGGGACCGATCGCGTCGCCCGACCAGATTCAGTGGGCGGACGGTCTTCCCAAAACCCGCTCCGGCAAAATCATGCGCCGCGTTCTGAGAAACGTCGCCGCGAAAACCTTCGGCGACTTCGGCGATACCTCCACGCTGGCCGATCCGGCCGTTGTGGACGATCTGGTCGCCAACCGCAAGAAACTCGGCTAAAGACCCCCTTGTGCGGAGCGGCTGTAATGGTTCCGCATTAAAGTCCCTCCTTAAAAAGCCGTTCCCCGAAACCGGGGAACGGCTTTTTGCTCCTCCACGAGGACTTCAACCTGCGTGAACCCTTTTTCATAAGAATAGTTCACCGCGCAGTCGAGTCCTCTGAGCATCCGCTTCATCGAGATGTTGGTTGAATCGACGATGGATACAAACCGAGAAATCCCCTGCTCCCGGCCGATCGCAAATATCCTGGAGAGCATCTGTTTGCCGAGGCCGAAATGCTGCCAGTCGTCGCGCACCACAATCGCAAAGTCCGTGAGATGCTCCCGGGGATCAAAGCCATACCGCGCCACGGCGATGACGGCGTCTTTTTCATCTTCCCGGATCACGGCGGCCAGCGCGAAGTTGCTTTGATAATCGAGATGTGTGAGGTGAAACAGCAACTCCTTCGGGAGTGTCCTGACGGGTCTCAAAAAACGCAGATAGATCGAATCGGACGAAAGCCTGTTCAGCAAATCCACGATCAGAGGTTCATCCGTCTGCAGAACAGGCCGGACCAGAACCGTTTTCCCGTTCTTCAGCGCCAACCGGGTTTCGTATTGCGCAAGATCTTCCTGGTTCATGGTTGATGACATTTTCATTACCCGGCCGGCGGCGGCTCCGAAGGCCGCCGCCTTTCTCACGACAGATTCAGCGTCATCGACACCATGTTTTCGTCCTTGCCGTCGAAGTTGAAGGCGCAGCGGCGGAAGATGCGGATCATGGCGTAATTTTCCTGCAGCGTTTCCGCACGGATGGTTTTGTATCCTTCCTTTTTGGCCAGTTCAATGCACTGCTCCGAAAGAGTAATCCCCAGGGATTTGTTCTGCCAGGGATCGGAAATGATGATGGCGTATTCCGCTTCTCCCTCGCGGCGCTTGTTTTTGATCAGGCGCGCAATCCCGAGGAACTTGTGCTGGTCCCCCATCCTGGCCTCTGCGACGAGGGCGACTTCTTCCTCCGGGTTGACGTTGCAGAAACGCTGCGCCCGTTCCGGGGTGGCGGAAAAAGGCGACAGGAAGCGAAGCCAGAGGGACTTCGGGGAGCAACTGTTGACAAAATCCGTCCACAGGGCGATATCTTTGGGATTGATCAGCCGCAGCCGAACGGGCATATTGTCCACGGACAGCGTGTCTTTCGTCAGGTGGCGGGCGATGGAATCCGTCATGGCGCTCCGGCGCCGCACGCCGTAGGCGTACATCTGCCCCAGCACTTCCGCCGCCATCTCCGCGGTGGAATATACGGGAAAGCCGGCCTGCTCCATCTTGACCACGTCATGGATCATAAACTCCTTGCAGGCCACCACGCAGGCCGCCGGTTTTTCCTTGTAGTCGATGGACTTCATGACGTCCACAAACGACCCCAGAATTTCGCCCTGAATGACGACGATAAAGCTTTGCACGTCGCCCGACTCCACGCCGATTTCGATCAGATTTTTCACCTGTTCGGGCGTCATGGAGAAAGAACAGTCAATGGGATTGCCGATATTGGCGAATTCCGGCAGAGCGTTTTTCAGCCGCTGCTGAAAATACGGCTCCAGTTCGGCCAGGCGCATGCCGGACAGATACAGCATGTCGGTGGCCGCGACGCCCAGCGAGCCGGTATAGGTGATGACCATCACACCGTTGCCTTTCGGGATGGGCTGCTTGGAAAAGGCGCGCGTCAGCGCGAAGAGATGCTCGTTGTCCCGCGCCCGGATCACGCCGCTTTGCTTGAACGCGGCGTTGTTGACTTCGTCGTCGCCCGCCAGCGACGCGGTGTGCGACGACACGGCCTTTTTGCCGGCTTCCGTCCGTCCCGATTTCAGCACGATGACGGGCTTGCGGAGCGCCGCCCGGGAGGCGACATCGACAAATCGCTTCCCGCTGCGGATGTCTTCCATGTACATGACGATGACGGAAATGTGATCGTCGTCGCTCAGGTATTCCAGAATGTCCGTTTCATTGATGTCCATCTTGTTGCCGATGGTCGCCACGATTCCGAAGTCCAGCACATTGCTTAAGCCCGTGAGGATGCCGGCGGCGTAAACGCCGGCCTGGGCGACCATGCCGACGTTGCCCTTCTTCAAATCCCCGAGGAGTCCGATGGACTGCACCATGTTGTGGTGGGTGTTGATCACGCCGGAGCAGTTGGGACCCAGCACGCGGCAGCCGTGCTTTCGGATGACGGCTTCGATGCGCGCCTGGGCTTCCTTTCCTTCTTTTCCGCTTTCCGCGAATCCCGCCGCTTCCACAACGACAAACCGGACGCCCTTTGTGCAGCAGTCCTCGATGGCCGCCTCGGCCGCTTTCGCGGGAACGATTACGATGGCCAGGTCCACCGGATCCGGCACGTCCCGGATCGACTTGTAGGCGCGAACGCCCATCACGGTTTCCTTGCCGGGGTTGATCGGGTAGAGCTTTCCCGGATAGCCGTGGCTGACCAGATTGCAAAACACATTGTAGCCCAGTTTTCCCTTGACATCCGAAGCGCCGATTACGGCGATGCTTTTGGGATAGAAGAAATCGTGCAGGTTCTTCGCGCCCGTGGCGGTGGTCTCCGTGTGCGCCGGTTCGCGGACGAACATCCGGGCGTCCACGGCGATGTAGCCTTCGGAATAGAGAAACAGCGGATTCAGATCCAGTTCGTGAATTTCCGGGTTTTCCTCGATCAGCCGGGAGATCTTCAAGAGGAGCTGCTGAAGCGATTGCAGATCGACCGGCCGCCCGCGGTATCCTTTGAGGATGTCCGAGCCGCGGATTTCTTCGATCATTTCCGCCGCGTCCTTTTCGGTGATCGGCAGAATCCGGAACGACACGTCGCGCAGCACTTCGACGAACACGCCGCCCAGGCCGAACATGATGAGCGGGCCGAAGCTGGGGTCGCGCGTCACGCCGATGATGGCCTCAATGCCGGGGGCGGCCATGCGCTGGATCGTGATGCCCTCGATATGCTGATATTTGAAGGCGTCCATCATGCCGCGGTAGGCCTTGCGCACGTCATCGGCGGATTGGAGATTCAGCCGGACGCCGCCCGCGTCGGATTTGTGCACGACGTCCGGCGAAACGATTTTCATGACAACGGGGAAGCCGATTTTTTCGCAAAGGGCCAGCGCTTCGTCTTCGGAGCGAGCCACCAGGTATCCCGTGGTCGCAATGCCCGCGCCTTCGAGAATTTCCTTGCTCTCGTGCTCCATGAGATAACTGCGGTTGTCCCGCACCGCCTGATGGATGATTTCCGACCGTTCATCGCTGAGCAGTTTGCCGTCGGGGCTGGCCGCCGCCTTTTGCCTCTGTGATGTCGAAGATCCCTTTATCATACGCCCTCCTTGAGCCGTGATGGTTTCCGGCCGCGATTTTTGCCGTTTTCTGTGAGGGGGATGTAGCACAGGAAAAAAAAGGATCCTATCGGCCCGGCGCTGAATGTTTTGTCGGAACGAAACAGGAAAGATTGACGGATTTTGTCCGACGGCCTGTCGGACGAGAGGAAGGCCGGAGTGTGTTGAAGGTCCCTGAAATGATTCAGAAAAGAGGAGAACCGGCGCCGTGGGATTCTAGTTGATCAGCTTGTTGTGGACGGCGTAAAGGGTCAGCTCCGCGTTTTTTTTCATGCCCATTTTGGCCAGAACGCGGGTGCGGTAGGTGCTGATGGTTTTCACGCTCAGACACAGTTCGTCGGCGATGTCGGAAACGGTTTTGCCGGAAGCCAGCATCATCATGACCTGGTGCTCGCGGTTGGAGAGCCTCTCGTGGGGAAGTTTGCGGGTGTCGATGTCCAGCTCTTCGGCCAGCTTTTCCGCCAGCGACGCCGTGACGTACTTCCCGCCGCCCGCTACCTTGCGGATGGCGCCGATCAGCTCCTGCGGCGCGCTGGCTTTCGTAAGATATCCCGACGCGCCCGCCCGGAGCGCGCGAACCGCGTACTGCTCCTCGGGGTGCATGCTCAAAATCAGCACGGCCAGTTTGGGCCGCTGGGCCTTGATGTCCTCCAGGACCTCCAGCCCGCTCCGCCCCGGCATGGAGATGTCGAGCAGGACCACGTCATATTCATACTTCAGGACCTTGTCCAGCGTTTCCGCGCCGTTCTGGGCTTCGTCCTTGACCAGCATGTCCTTCACGTCCGCGAGAATCTGGATCATACCCTGCCGCACCACGGCATGATCATCGGCGACCAGAATGCGTATCATGTTTGCAGTTCTCCTTTACTGAAGCGGGATCAGCACCCGCACGGTGGTTCCGGACGGTTTGACGTTTTGGACCTGGACGGTGCCGCACCAGAGATGCGCGCGCTCGCGCATGCCGATCATGCCGAAGGATCGGGGGGAGTCCACCTGCCACTGCGATATGCCGATCCCGTTGTCCGTCACGTCCAGACAAAGCTCCTTTTCCGTTTCCGTCAGCGTCACCTTGCAGAGCGTCGCTTTGGCGTGCCTCGCGATGTTGGTGAGGGTTTCCTGAAAAATTCGGAAGACGGCGGTGGCCAGCTGCTTGTCAAAGGTGCCTTTGAGGCACTGGATTTTGGCCTGGCAGCGAATGCCGGAGCGCTTCTGAAAATCCGCGGCCTGCCATTCGATGGCCGCCGGCAGGCCCAGGTCGTCGAGCAGACTGGGGCGCAGCTCCGTCGTGATGTTGTGCACGCTTTCAATCGTGGCGTCCACCAGGCCGGACATGTTTTGCGTCTTTTCCCGAATGGCTTTTGATCCGGAGGGCACACGGTTCAACAGCCAGGACAGGTCCATCTGCAGCGCGGTGAGCGACTGGCCCAGCTCGTCGTGAATCTTGCGGGCGACGCGCGCGCATTCCTCCTCGCGAACCGATTGCAGGTGAATGGAAAGGTTGCGCAGTTCTTCGCGGGAGCGCTCCAGCTCCTCCTGCGCCTTTTTCTCCTGTGTGATGTCCTCGTAGGTCACCACCACGCGCTTTTCGCGCAGCTTTTCCCCGATGCGGGAGGCTTTCATTCGGCAGAGGATTTCCCGTCCGTCCTTGTGCCGGCAGGGAAACTCCGTTTCATAGGTTCTCTGATGCTCCAGATTTCTGTAAAAAATCTCACCGATTTTATCCGCTTCTTCCTCGTTGCGGTAAATCATTCGGATGCTCTTGCCGATCAGTTCCTCCCGGTGCCAGCCGAAGATCATCTTGACGGCGTGATTGGCGAAATTGATTCGCCGCTCGTGCAGCCCCACGACGGCCTGAGGAATCGCGTCGAGAATCGACGATTCCAGCGCCTCCAGCTCCTCCAGGCGCCGTCCGGCTTCCTTGCGTTCGGTGATGTCCATGGAATTGCCCAGAATGGCCCGCCGCCCCTTGAAAGTGATGGACATGGCGGTTTCCATGATCCACTTGATCCGTCCGTCTTTCGTGACAATCCGAAATTCATAGGGGGAAAAGCGCTGCCCTTTCAGCATCATGATCGCATTTTTGGCGGTTCGTCGCCGGTCTTCCGGCAGGATGAGCGAAGGGGGGCTCATCTTCAAAAGCTTTTTTTCGGGATAGCCCGTGTAATCCAGAAAGTGGGAATTGATGAATTGAAACTGTCCGTCCTGCATGATGTAGCAGCCGACCTGAGAGCTGTGCGCCAGAATCTTGTACAGGTCTTTTTCCGACGTGACGTGCAGCTGGGTGTGCTCCTGGGCCGACAGCCGCTTCTGCAGGGACGCGATCAGATCGACCAACTCTTTTTTTGTTTTTTTCTCCAGATTCATTCGTTTGCCCGCTTTGGATTGAACTGGCGGCATCTAAACACAATTGAAGGGAAAAATAAATACTTTAGTAAAAAAGGGGAAAGTGGAAAGTGATGAGTGGAAAGAAAGGTCATGGGTAATGGGCCCGGGGCGATGGGCAATGGCTGTAGGGCGCGGTCCCCGAACGCGCCGCAAGGTGAATAATGCCCTTCGACAAGCTCAGGGTGACAATATTGGTGTCATGGTGAGCCAGTCGAGTGGTGAACCTGTCGAGTGGTGAGCTCGTCGAGTGGTGAGCCCGTCGAGTGGTGAGCCTGTCGAGTGGTGAGCCTGTCGAGTGGTGAGCCTGTCGAACCATGACAATTTATTTCGTCTGCTTGACCACGCTCATGGCCGTGGCGATCAGCGTCGAGATGTCTCCGAAGTTGGCCGGCAGAATCAGCGTGTTCCCCTGTTTGGCCAGGTGGCCGAACTGCTCGACCAGCTTTTCCGCCACGCGCAGCTGCACCGCCTCCATGCCGCCCTCGGCCCGCACCGCCTGCGCCACCGCTTTCAGGCCGTCGGCCGTCGCGGCGGCCACGGCGCGGATGGCCTCCGCCTGGCCGGTTGCCTCATTGATTTGTTTCTGGCGGACGGCTTCCGATTCCAGAACCACCTTTTGTTTCTGGCCTTCGGCCACGTTAACCGCGGACTGCTTCTCGCCTTCCGACTGCAGAATCACCGCGCGCTTTTCCCGTTCGGCCTGCATCTGTTTTTCCATGGCGTTCAGGACGTTTTCCGGAGGCCGGATGTTTTTGACTTCATAGCGCAGGATTTTCACGCCCCAGGTCCGGGAGGCGTCGTTGATGGCCGAGACAATCGCGGCGTTGATGGCGGTTCTTTCCTCAAACGTCTTGTCCAGATCGATCTTGCCGACCTCGCTGCGCATGGTGGTCTGCGCCAGCTGGACGATGGCAAAGACATAATTGCTGATGCCGTAGGAGGCCATTTGCGGATCGAAGACCTGAATGAAGATCACGCCGTCCACCCCCACCTGGACATTGTCGCGGGTGATGCAGACCTGTTCCGGGATGTCGAGGGCCTGTTCCTTCAGCGTGTGCACGTAGGCTTTACGGTCCACGAAGGGAATGATGTAGCTGATGCCCGCGTGCAGCACGCGGTGGAATTTGCCCAGCCGTTCGATGACGTAAGCGCTTTGCTGCGGGATGATGCAGACGCCCTTCACGATGAAAATCACGGCCAGCACCGCCAGAACAATCAATACAAGTTCCATGGTCCCCACCTCCTTAATGGTTTTATGCTACGGGTTTGACTTTGACGCGAATGCCCTCGATGGCTTCAATCTGCACGACCGCGCCTTCCGGTATCGTTTCGGCCGCGTCGGAAAAGGCGATCCAGACCGAGCCCCGGTACCGGATCGTTCCCTCTCCCCCCGGGGGAATCGCCCCGACGACGGGGACTTTCTGTCCCGCATAGTCCGGAGGAGTGTCGGCATGACCCGCGAAGAGTTTCCGGGCGGTTTTGCGAAGCAGAACCATCAGCAGCAGCGACGACACGGTAAAGACGATCAACTGACTGCTGAAGGAAGGCGTGAGGCCGAGCCAGGCGGCCAGCGCGACGACGAGCGCGCCCAGCCCGATGAAGCAGAGGAAGAAGCTCGCGGCCATCAGCTCCGCGATGAGGAGAACGAGCCCGACGATCGCCCAGGCCAGCGCGGGGGAAAATGACCAATCCATCATGACGGCAACCCTTTCTGTTTTCTGAAGTATAGAAAGAACGGAGACGGGAGTCAAGCCAATTCAGGGCTAATTTAGGGTCCAATGGAGAAATCTCCGCCTTGCTCCACCCGACTGCGCCGGAAAACTTCGACAAAGACAAAGCCGTGACACGAAACGGCGTCCGGGTTGACTATCGTCCGGCCTTGTGTTAACGGTTCATGCCCTGTTTACAATAAAAAATTTTGAGGGAAAAACATGACCCCATCCAACGCGGACATTCTGATTCGCCGTGTGAGAGCCGAAGGACGCCGTTCCATGACGGAAACCGAATCCAAAAAACTGCTTGCGTCCTATGGCGTTCCGGTGGCGCGCGACCGGATGGCCACAAATGAGAGAGAAGCGGTTTTGCAGGCGCAAAAAACCGGCTATCCGGTGGTTGTCAAGGGGCACGGCGCAAAGCTACAGCATAAAACCGAACGCGGTCTGGTCAAAACAAACCTGAAATCCGCAAAAGAAGTCCGCGAAGCGTTTTGCGCCATCCGGGCATCCGCGGGCGCCGACTGGGAAGGCTGTATCGTTTCACCGTTGATCGCCGGCAGCCGTGAATTTGTCGCCGGTTTAATCCGGGACGTCCAGTTCGGGCCGGCGGTGATGTTCGGCCTCGGCGGCATTTTTACCGAAGCGCTGGCCGACACGGCTTTTCGTATTGCGCCACTGGACCGGCAAGAGGCCAAACGGATGATCGGGGAAATATCATCCCGGAAGCTGCTCGGGAATTTTCGCGGCGAAGCGCCCGTTGATTCCGAGCGACTGGCCGATGTTCTGCTGGGCCTCTCGAGGCTTGGCCTGGAGCGGCCGGATATCCGGGAGGTGGATGTCAATCCGCTGATCGCGACCCCGAAGGGAAACATCGTGGCCGTGGACGCGCTGGTGGTTTTGGATGAAGCCCCCTCGGCTTCGGGCGCGGCGGCAGGCGGCAAGGGGAAGCAAAAAAGGCAGGCGGAAATCCGCGCCGCGCTCGACGAGATGGCGAACGCCAAATCCGTTGCCGTGGTCGGCGCCACCCGTCCGGAAGCGAACGGATTTTCGGGGATGTTCGGCTGCATGAGAAATTTCGGCTACCGGGGAAGGCTTTACCCCGTCAACCCCAGGCTTCAGGACATCGACGGGATCAGGGCCTATCCGAATCTGTCGTCGCTTCCGGAAATTGCGGACCTGGTCATCATCTCCGTTCCCGCCCCTCGTGTCGCGGACATACTCAGGGAATGCGCCGCCACGGGGCACAAAAATATCCATATCTTCAGCTCCGGCTTCAAGGAAACCGGCGAAGAAGAGGGCATCCGGCTGCAGAAGGAGATTGAAACCGTCGCCGCGGAAGGGGGCCTGCGCGTCATCGGGCCGAATTGCATGGGCTTCTACGTTCCCAAAAACCGGATGCTGACCTGGGAGAACGCTTCCACAAAAACCGGCCCCGTTTCCCTGATCAGCCAGAGCGGCGGCAACGCCCAGGATTTTTCCAATTACCTGACGGATGTTTACGACATCGGCTTTGCCAAGTCCATCAGCTACGGCAACGCCCTGACGCTCGACAGCACGGATTTTCTGGATTATCTGGCCCGCGACCGGGAAACCGGAATCATCACCATGTATCTCGAGGGCGTGAAGGACGGCCGGCTTCTGCTCGAGCAGGTGAAGAAAATCAACCGCCTCAAGCCGGTCATCATTTACAAAAGCGGCCTTACGGAATCGGGAGCAAGGGCCGTGTCTTCGCACACGGGCTCGCTGGCCGGCGGGGAAAAGATCTGGAAGGCCTTTTTCCGTCAGACCGGAGCGGTCCGTGTGGAATCGCTGGAAGAGATGGCCGATGTGGCGCAGGCGTTTCACCGGCTGGGCAAGGTCAGGGGAAAAAGAGTGGCCGTTCTCGGATTCGGCGGAGGCAACGGCGTGTCCGTGGCGGATGACTGCGCGAAAGCGGGCCTTTCGCTTCCCGTTTTGTCGCAAGGCCTGATCCGGAAACTTCGCAAGCGCATTCCGCCGGCCGGTTCGATGATCCGCAATCCCATAGACGCGGCGATCGCTTTTGTTCATCTGCCCCTGATGGGCGAGGTGCTGGATCTGGTTGCGCGAAGCGGCGAAACGGACAGCTTCATCGTTTCCGTTCCGTTCGATTGGCTGTTCAAGCAGGCGAAGGACGGCGCCCACATCGAAACGCTTGCCTCTTATCTGGCGACGGAAGCGAAGAAATACACCCGGGGCAAACCCATGCTGGTGGCCTGGCGCCAGTACGAGGCTTCGCCGAAAATCAGGCGATGGGTCCCGGTTTTCAAAGACATTCTCATGAAAGCCGGAATCCCGGTTTACGAAGGTCTCCCCAAGGCGGTCCGGGCTTTGTCCAAACTGGCAGAATACTATGAATATCAAGGCCTTGCAAAATAAGCTCGCCCGGCTGCGGACCGGTGAACCCCTGCGGTGAAAAACCGCCTCCGCCCGCCTCTTTTTTTAATCTCTACGGGTAAATTCCCCGCTCCTTGGGGCGAAATTATTAAAGGGTTTCCTTCTACAATACCCCGCTGCTGCGGGGTAGTTTATTTTGATTGACTTTCGGTCACGTTTGTACTTATAGTCATGATCCTGAAACGGGACGAATGGTCCGAAAACCTCAGGCGGGATGTTTCAAAATCGATTTGTCTTCCGCAGTGATCGTGAAAAATTCCGAAACCACTCTTCGTAAACGGACGTCAATGAACGTTGAAAAAATAAACCACTTTTAAGAAGGGAGTCAGTTATGGGAAATTTATTAGTCAACACACGCGACCAGCAGTTTCTTCTTTTTGAGCAGTTCGGGATTGAAAAACTCTTTGAGTCGGAAGCTTACGGAGGATTTTCCAAGGATGATCTGCTGATGATTTTGAGCGAGGCCGAAAAGTTGGCCGTCAGCGTTATCTTTCCGACGCTTAAAGAAGGCGACGAAGAAGGCTGCCATTTCAAGAACGGCGTGGTCACCGTGCCCAAGTGTTTTCGTGAACCGTTTAAAAAATACAGCGAAGCCGGCTGGATCAATCCGATGGATTCTCCCGACGTCGGCGGGCAGGGCATTCCCCACACCGCGGGCTACGGCGTGATGGAGCTTTTCTGCGCGGCCAACTATGCCTTCTGTATGTATCCCGGTCTGACCCACGGCGCCGCCAACCTGATCAATGTTTACGGCAATGAGGAACAGAAGAAAAAATACATGGAAAAATGCTTCTCCGGCGAATGGACCGGCACGATGTGTCTGACCGAACCGGGCGCGGGCTCGGATGTCGGCGCGCTGAAGACAACGGCAAAGCGCCTTCCCGACGGCAAATTCCTGATCACCGGGACCAAGTGCTTCATTTCGGCGGGCGACCACGATCTGACGCCGAACATCATTCACCCCGTTCTGGCCCGCATCGAAGGCGATCCTCCCGGCACCAAAGGCATCTCCATTTTCATCGTTCCGAAAATCCGCGTCAATGACGACGGCACGCTCGGCGAACCCAATGACGTGAAATGCGGCGGCATCGAACACAAGATGGGCATCAAAGCCTCCGCAACCGCCACCCTGAATTTCGGCGAAGACGGAAACTGCATCGGCGAGCTGCTGGGCGAAGAGCGCGCCGGCATCAAGATCATGTTCCAGATGATGAATGAAGCGCGTCTGGGCGTCGGCATGCAGGGTGTCGCCATCGGATCGGCCGCTTTCCAGCACGCCGTGGCGTACGCCAAGGAACGCATTCAGGGAACGCCGGTCTGGGAAATGAAAAATCCCGCCGCCAAAGCCGTGACCATCATCAACCACCCCGATGTCCGCAAGAAACTCATGTGGATGAAATCCCATGTCGAAGGCATTCGCGCGCTCGCCTATTTCGGCGCGTATTGCATGGACATGAGCAAGGTCTCCAAAACGGAAGCGGAAAAAGCCAACTGGGAAGGCTATCTTGAGCTTTTGACCCCGATCATCAAATCCTACTCGACCGATAAAGGCCTGCTCATCTGCTCCACCGCCATGGATGTTTACGGCGGATACGGCTACTGCTCGGAATACCCGGTGGAACAGTTGATGCGCGATGAAAAGATCGCCTGCATTTACGAGGGCACCAACGGCATCCAGGCGCTCGACTTTGTCGGCCGCAAGCTGGGTCAGCGCAAAGGCGCCAACGTGATGAACATGGCCGGCCTGATTCAGAAGACCATCGCCAAGTACAAAAACGACGGGCAGTTGGGCAAGGCCGCCGCCACGCTGGAAGAAGCTTCCAACGCCGTATTTGAAGTGGCCATGTTCTTTGCCGCGGCCGGCAAAGGCGGCGATTTCATCGCCCCGATTTACAACGCCGGAAAATACCTGGACATCTTCGGCGACATGGTGGTCGGATACCTGCTTCTGG
>Ga0116147_1000446_pt1 | contig 49275 bp, 43 predicted proteins | sample AD_JPNHG3_MetaG_FD_89749 | JGI IMG/M metagenome (GOLD analysis project Ga0116147, IMG submission 89749) | Active sludge microbial communities of municipal wastewater-treating anaerobic digesters from Japan - AD_JPNHG3_MetaG | ecosystem: Engineered > Bioreactor > Anaerobic > Digestate | place...
GCCGGCGCGGACCGGAAGGCAAACGGTCCGCCGCGCTCAAAATTGTCCTGGTGTTGTTTTTTGTTCTTGTCCTGGCAACGGTCGGCGGAACCGTAACCTACCGGATCATGACGATGGATTTGCCCGGCATTGACGCGCTCAAGGATTACCGGCCCAGCATCGCCTCCCGCGTCCTGGACGAAAATGACCTGCTCATCGACGAGTTTTTCCTGGAAGACCGAAAGCTGATCCATATCGCCGACGTCCCGAAAATCGTTCAATACGCTTTTGTCGCAGCGGAGGATTCCCGTTTTTACAAGCACCGGGGAGTCGATCTGCTGAGCATCTTCCGCGCGCTGTTCAAAAACGTGGAAGCGGGCAAAATCGTGCAGGGCGGCAGCACCATCACCCAGCAGGTCGCCAAGCTGATGTATCTCACGCCGGAGAGAAAATACGTCCGAAAGCTGAAGGAAGCCATCCTGTCCTACCGCATCGACAAATACCTGACCAAGGATGAAATTCTCCATCTGTACCTGAACCAGATTTACCTGGGGCACGGCACCTACGGGATCGAATCGGCGTCGATCGGCTATTTCGGCAAAAGCGCGCGGGAACTGACGCTGCCGGAAGCCGCGCTTCTGGCCGGTTTGCCGAAAGCCCCCACCACCTATTCCCCGTTCCTTAATTTCAACCGGGCCAAGCAACGGCAACTCTACGTCCTGGCCCGAATGGAAGAAGAAGGCTTCATCACCAAAGACCAGATGAACCGGGCGGCCGCCGCCCCCCTGAACCTGAGGCCCATGAAACCGAAGGACAAAGTCGCCGCTTACTTCGTCGAACACGTCCGGCGCTACGTGCAGGAGAAATACGGTGCGGACGTCCTGTACAAGGAGGGTCTCACCATCTACACGACGCTGAATCTCCCCGCGCAGACCGCGGCCCGGGACGCGCTTTTGCGGGGGCTTTCGGAAATGGAAACCCGGAACAAATACCCCAAGGGCCTGGTGCAGGGCGCGCTGTACTGCATGGATGTGAAAACCGGAGCGATCCGCGCCATGGTCGGGGGACGGGACTTTACCAAAAGCGAGTTCAACCGGGCCGTCCAGTCGCGACGCCAGCCGGGGTCCGCCTTCAAACCCCTGATCTATACGGCCGCGTTCGACAAGGGCATGAATCCCTCCACGCGGTTTGTGGATTCTCCGGTTATACTGGAAGACCCGTCGCAGCCCGACGGGCTCTGGAAGCCGAAAAATTTTGACGAGAAATTCCTGGGGCCGATTACCATGAGAACGGCCCTGGTCCAGTCCCGCAACGTCGTCACCGTGAAAATCCTGCAGGAAATCGGCATCGATTACGCCATCTCCTATGCGGCCAATCTGGGCATTGAATCGCCGCTGGCCGCGAATCTTTCCCTGGCGCTGGGATCGGCGGGCGTCACCCTGCAGGAACTGGTCCGCGCCTACGGCGTGCTGGCCAACGGCGGGAAAAAAGTCACGCCTTACTTTATCCGGAAAATCGTCGACCGCACCGGAAATGTTTTTGAAGAAACCAAGCCGCAGTCGGAACAGGTGATCGACCCGCGCATCGCCTTCATGACCACCTACATCATGCAGGACGTTGTGGAAAGCGGCACGGGCCGGCGGGTCAAAAGCATCGGCCGGCCGGTCGCCGGTAAAACGGGAACCACCAACGACGTCCGCGATGCCTGGTTCATCGGCTTCACCCCGTCCCTGATCACCGGCGTCTGGGTCGGCTTCGACCAGGAGAAATCCCTGGGAGGCCACGAAGTGGGCGGCCGCGCGGCGGCGCCGATCTGGCTGTACTTCATGGAAAAAGCCCTGCAGGGGAAACCCGTGGAGGCGTTTCCGGTTCCGGCAGGCATGGTTTTCATCCGGGTGGACGCCAGAACCGGCATACCGTCTTCGGGCGCAGGACCGGGCACCCTTCAGGAGTGCTTCCTGGACAGTGCTCCCCCCCGTGAGGGCGGGAATGAGTGGTTCGGGGAAAAGGAAGAGTTGTTCCGGTAAACATGCAGCGCGGAGAATGCCCTTGACAAGGAAAGATTTTTTCGCTACACAGGGATCGAATTGAAAAGGATGTCATGATGTACCTTAAAGATTTGGACAGCGGCAGAATTTGGACCCAGGCCATTGCAAGACGGCTCGTCGTAGTCGTCGTACGCATGGGGTCTGCCGCCGGGTATCTTTAAGAACTAAACGATACCGGCCGCGGGCCCCAAAAGCCCGCGGCTTTGTTTTATGAAGACCAAGCCGCTTTTTTCAAAAGAAACAGGCGGCTTTTTTAATGGTTGGGGATCGGAAATCAGAAAGCAACAAAGGAGTCACTCGATGAAACTCAAAGGCACGGAAATTCTGCTCAAGGCACTGGAAGAAGAAAAGGTGGACATTCTATTCGGCTATCCGGGCGGAGCGGTGCTGGACATTTACGATCAGATCTACAAAAGCAATTTCCGGCATGTTCTGGTCCGGCACGAACAGGGCGCGGTGCACGCCGCCGACGGTTACGCCCGCGCAACCGGCAGGGTGGGTGTTTGCCTGGTCACCTCCGGCCCCGGCGCCACCAACACCGTCACCGGCATTGCCACGGCCAACATGGATTCCATTCCGCTGGTGGTTTTTACCGGCCAGGTACCCACGGGGCTCATCGGTAACGACGCTTTTCAGGAATGCGACATCACCGGCATCACGCGCCCCTGCACCAAACATAATTTCCTGGTGCGCAACATTGAAGAGCTGGCGATGACGATCAAGGAAGCCTTTCATATCGCCCGCTCCGGCCGGCCGGGGCCGGTCCTGGTGGATCTGCCCAAGAACGTCATGGCCGCGCAAACCGACTACGATCCGGCAGCCGTCCGGATTCGCAACCACGAAGCCGTCTACAAGCCGGCGCCCAAGAAAATGGCCAACGTCCTGGATATGCTCGAGCGGGCGCAAAAGCCCCTGATCATGACGGGCGGCGGCGTCATCCTCGGCCGGGCCGCCGAAGAGCTGACCCGGCTGGCGCGCCGCTACCGGATTCCCGTCACCGGTACGCTCATGGGCCTGGGATCCTTTCCGGGAAGCGACCCGCTGTGGCTGGGCATGCTGGGCATGCACGGCACCTACTACGCCAACATGGCGGTCAGCACCTGCGATCTGCTGCTGGCCGTGGGTGTCCGCTTTGACGACCGCGTGACCGGCACCATTGAAACGTTCGCGCCCAACGCCAAAATCGTCCACATCGATATCGATCCGTCCTCCATCAACCGGAACGTGACCGTGGACCTGCCGATCATCGGCGACACCAAGGCCGCCCTTACGGACCTGCTGCGCTTTCTCGACGATCATCACTACGAGCCGGACGGCGCCGAACGGCAGGCCTGGCTTTCCGAAATTGCCGAATGGCGGGAAAAAGTCCCGCTGACCTACTGCCGGAACAGCGAAGTCATCAAACCCCAGTTCGTCATTCAAACCCTTCACCGGCTCACCGGCGGCGACGCCCTCATTACGACCGAGGTCGGCCAGAATCAGATGTGGACGGCGCAGTTCTTCGGCTTTGACCGGCCCAACTCTTTGATCACTTCCGGCGGACTGGGCACGATGGGGTTTGGACTGCCGGCGGCGATCGGCGTCAAATGCGCTTTCCCCGACCGGCAGGTCGTGGACATCGCCGGCGACGGCAGCATTCAGATGAACATTCAGGAACTGGCCACCGCCGCCCAGTACAACATCGCCGTCAAGGTGGTTTTGCTCAACAACGGCTATCTGGGCATGGTGCGTCAGTGGCAGGAGCTCTTTTATGAAAAACGCTATTCTTTTACCGATATGACCTACGCGCCGGACTTCGTGAAGCTGGCGGAGGCGTTCGGCGTCGCCGGCCTTCGGGCGACAAAGCCCGGCGAAGTGGAAAGCGTTTTGCAGCAGGGTCTGGCCATGGACAGGCCCGTACTGATGGATTTCCGCGTGTCGCGCGAAGAATGCGTTTACCCGATGGTGCATCCGGGCGAGTCGATCAGCCAGATGGCCCTGGGCACCCGGGAAATGATCAATTGATGAGATCGGCAAAATAACGATACAGAGAGGTACGCATGGAAAAAAAAGACCACATCATCTCCATCCTGGTGTACAACAAGCCGGACGTGCTGGCCAGGATTGCCGGAACGCTGGGCGGCAAGGGCTACAACATCGACAGCCTTTGCGTGAACACGACCACGCAAAAGGACATCTCGAAAATCGTCATGACCACTTGCGGGTCGCAGGCCACCGTCACCCGAATTGAAAATCAACTCCAGCGGCTTGTGGACGTCATATCCGTCGAAGACCTGACCAACGTCGAATCCATCCATCGCGAGATGGTGCTGGTCCGGCTGAACCGGACGCCCGCCAATACGGAAGCGGTTAAAAAGGCCGTCGACGACAACCGGTGGAAAGTGATCGTGTCGGGCGATGCGTTCGTGATCATCGAAATCACGGGAGACAAAACGCAGATCGACTTTGCCCTGGCACGACTGGAACCGCTGGGCGTCGCCGACATCACCCGCACGGGCCTGGTGGCGTTGAAGCTTGAAGATTAACAGTCAAAACGATTCTAGAAAATAACAGGGGGTTTTATGGCAAAAATCAATTTTGGCGGTACCATCGAAGACGTGGTGACCTCGGAAGAGTTCACCGTGAAAAAAGCGCAGGAAGTGCTCAAAAATGAAGTGATCGCCGTTCTGGGATACGGCGTACAGGGCCCCGCGCAGGCCTTCAACATGAAAGACAACGGGATCAACGTCATCATCGGCCAGTCTCCGGAAGACAAGCCTTACTGGGACAAGGCCGTCGCCGACGGCTGGGTTCCCGGCCGGACGCTTTTCCCGATCGAAGAAGCGGTGGAAAAAGCCACCATCATCCAATATCTGGTGTCCGACGCGGCGCAGATGATCCTCTGGCCGAAGGTCAAGCCTCATCTGAAAAAAGGCGACGCACTGTACTTCTCGCACGGCTTTTCCATTGTCTATAAGGATCAGACGGGCGTGGTGCCGCCGGACTTTGTCGATGTGATCATGGTCGCACCGAAGGGCTCCGGAACCTCCGTCCGGCGAAATTTCCTCGACGGCAGCGGCATCAACTCCAGTTTCGCCGTGCACCAGGATGCGACCGGCCGCGCCATGGAACGCACGCTCGCTCTGGGCATCGCCATCGGCTCGGGCTTTCTCTTCCCGACGACGTTCCAGATGGAAGTCTACAGCGATCTGACCGGCGAACGCGGCGTGCTGATGGGCGCGCTGGCGGGCATGATGGAAGCGCAATACGCGGAACTTCGGCGTCATGGACATACGCCCAGCGAGGCCTTCAATGAAACGGTGGAAGAGCTCACGCAGAGCCTGATCCGCCTGGTCGGAGAAAACGGCATGGACTGGATGTACGCCAACTGCTCCGCGACGGCCCAGCGCGGCGCGCTCGACTGGCGGCATAAATTCCGCAAGGCGGTGGAGCTGGTTTTCGCGGAGCTTTACCGGTCCGTCGCCGACGGCAAGGAAACGGAAATCGTCCTGCGCGTCAACAGCGCACCGGATTACAAGGAGAAGCTCAACGCGGAGCTTGCGGAAATGCGCAACTCCGAAATGTGGCAGGCCGGTGCGGCCGTTCGCGCGCTAAGACCGGAAAAACGAAACAAATAAAAACGGCTCCGTAAAAAGTCCATCTGCTGCGTTACTCTTCGTTTTGCCTCATTGCGGCGTATGTAACAATACGCCTCATTCGTCAAAACTTGAGCGCCTTGCATCTGGAACTTTTTACAAACCCGTTCATTCATAAGGAGCAAATACCATGCGAAGCGATCTGATGAAAAAAGGATTGGAGCGGGCGCCGCACCGTTCGCTCTTCAAAGCGATGGGTTATACCGATGAAGAACTGGCGCGCCCGCTGGTCGGCGTCGTCAACTCGGCCAACGAAATCATTCCCGGCCACATTCATCTGGATTTCATTACGCAGGACGTCAAAGCGGGCATCCGCATGGCCGGGGGAACCCCCGTTGAATTTCCCGTCATCGGCGTCTGTGACGGCATCGCCATGAACCATGCCGGCATGAAATATTCTCTGGCCAGCCGGGAATTGATCGCCGATTCCATTGAAATCATGGCGATGGCCCATCCCTTCGACGCGCTGGTGTTCATTCCCAACTGCGACAAGATTGTTCCCGGCATGCTCATGGCGGCGCTGAGGCTCAACATTCCCTCCATTTTCATCAGCGGCGGACCGATGCTCGCAGGCAGGATACAGAACAAAACCGTTGATCTCATTTCGGTGTTTGAGGGCGTCGGCGCGGTGAAAGCCAAAAAGATGACCTCTGCCCAGTTGAAGCAACTGGAAGACTGCGCCTGCCCCGGCTGCGGGTCTTGCTCCGGCATGTACACGGCCAATTCGATGAACTGCGTCACGGAAGCGCTGGGGCTGGGGCTGCCCGGGCACGGCACGATTCCGGCCGTGTTTGCCGCGCGGCACCGACTGGCCAAGCAGGCGGGCATGAAAATTCTGGATCTGCTCAAAAAGGGCATCAAACCCCGCGACATCGCAACGCAAGCCGCCTTCAAAAACGCCGTTGCCGTCGATATGGCGCTGGGCTGCTCCACAAACACCGTTTTGCACATTCCGGCCGTCGCCCATGAGGCGGGGATTACACTGGACCTGGACCTCTTCAATAAGATCAGCGAAAAAACCGCCAATATCTGCAAGCTCAGTCCCGCCGGGCCTCACCACATCGAAGACCTCGACGCGGCGGGCGGCATTCAGGCCGTCATGAAAACGATCGCCGGACTGGGCGTCATCGACGAGAAGTGCCTGACCGTCAGCGGGAAAAAAGTGGGCGCCAATTTAAAAACCGCCCGCGTGCACAACGAAGCCGTCATCCGTCCGCTCAATAATCCCTATTCGCCGCAGGGCGGAATTGCCGTCCTGCGAGGGAACCTCGCGCCGGACGGAGCGGTGGTCAAGCAGTCCGCCGTGGCGCCCGCCATGCAGGTGAATGAAGGCAAAGCCCGCGTGTTCGATTCCGAGGACAGGGCCATTGCCGCCATCCTCGGCGGAAAGATCAAACCCGGCGACATCGTCGTCATCCGCTACGAAGGCCCCAAAGGCGGGCCGGGCATGCGCGAAATGCTCTCCCCCACGTCCGCGATCGTCGGCATGGGCCTGGACAAATCCGTTGCGCTGCTCACCGACGGACGCTTCAGCGGCGGCACGCAGGGCGCGGCCATCGGCCATATTTCCCCGGAAGCGGCGGAAGGAGGACCGATCGCGCTGGTGAAGGAAGGCGATGTCATTTCCATCGACATCCCGGCCAAAAAGCTGACGTTGAAGGTGGACGAGGCACAGCTGGAAAAACGTCGCATGGCGCTCAACCCCTGGACGCCGGCTATTACCTCCGGCTATCTGGCGCGCTACGCGAAAATGGTGACCTCCGCCTCCACGGGGGCGGTGTTCAAAGATTAATTCAGACCCTGCAGCGTCCGGCGTGAGCCGGGCTCTGCAGGGTTCAAACGATTTCTTTGATTTTCAAATCCAGCTTCCAGAAGGCCAGCACCGGCAGGCCGCCCCAAAGGGCTTTGCCCGCCTGCCGTTTTCTGAAAGATCCCATTTTCTTCTCCCTTTCAGCCGGACAGCGACGGTCCGGCGCACCGCAACCGCAATTCCTTCCTTTGATATTGCAACGGTTCGCGGCTTCTGATACACTTCCCGAAACCGTTTAAGCAGATGATCCGTAACTTTGCAACGAACTCAAGAGCCCCCGCATCGGAGCCGGAACAATGAAAATCATGCCAAAGACAGCCCGCATCCTTCTTGTGATCCTGCTTGTCGGCGCGCTTTACGGCTGCGCGCTTTTCAAGCTGCGCGAGGACGTCCGGATTTCCAAGGACTCCGGCCTGCTTTTCGGCGAAGTCCTCCATCCGTCCAAACAACAAAAACTCATCATCGTGGTCGCCTACAGCCGGGCCGGTGAAACCGTCCAAATCGCCGATTACGCCGTGCTGTCGGAGCCCGGGCAGTACGAACTGCTGGTCCAGGACGGAATCTATGAAATCTTCGCCTTTGAAGACTTAAACGGATCCCTCTCCTATGATCCGGATGAACCGGGCGGCTTCTACGGGAAGCCCGACGGAGTAAAACCCCAGATGGGCGGGGTCATCGTGGGACTGGACATTCCGCTCGATGCTTCCGCAAAGAAACCTGCGCCGACGTTTGCCGGCAGCCTGGCTGCCTTTTCCGGCGGCAAAAGCAAACCCCCGACCTCCGCCGGCTTTGTTTCCGACCTAGACAATCCCGCCTTTTCCGCTGAAAACGGAGCCTCCGGCTTTTGGGCGCCCCTGGAATATTTCCGGCGGACCGGCTGCAATATTTTTTTCCTGGAGCCCTACGATCCCAAAAAAACGCCGATTCTTTTCGTGCACGGCGCAGCCGGCTCCCCGCAGGACTGGCGCTGTTTCATCCAGAACCTCGACCGCTCGCGCTACCAGCCGTGGGTTTTCTATTACCCCTCCGGGGCCCGGCTGGACACGATCTATTTTCTCCTCCAGACCAAACTCTACGAACTGCACCGGAAATACAACTTTGAAACCCTGTATGTCGTCGCGCACAGCATGGGAGGCCTCGTTTCCCGCGCCGCCATTATGGAAGACAGCACCTTCTCCGATTCCGTTCGGCTGTTTGTTTCGATTTCCTCGCCCTGGGGCGGAGAGCAGCGGGCAAAAACGGGCGTGGAAAAATCACCCGCCGTTATTCCGAGCTGGAAGGACGTGGAGCCGGACAGTCCTTTCATCCATCGCATCTTTGCCAAAAAACTGGATCCGTCGATCCGCTATTATTTGTTTTTCGGCCATAAGGGAGGCGGCAGCCTGTTTCGGCAAAACAACGACAATACCGTCACCCTGGAAAGCATGCTGGATCCGCGGGCGCAGGCGGACGCCCTGAAGGTGACCGGCCTCAATGAAGACCATGTCAGCATCCTGTGCAGTCGGGAAATGCTCCGGCACTTTCAGGCGGTCCTGACCGCCACGGACGAGTATAAGGATAAAACGTACGTCCGCTCCCGGGGTTACCTGCAGGTCGAGCATGCCTTCGACCCGCCCGGTACGAAAATTCCCTCTCAGATGTCACTTGTGCTGGCGCCGTCCGGAACCAATCAAAAGGAAAAACAACTCAAAATCAATCCGCTTCAACCCCGGCAGGAAACGGGGTCCATCATACCCGGACGCTACGATGTCAGCCTCTGCGCTCTGGGATTCAGGACGGAGCCGGATCACCTGGCGCTGGAGGTCAAGGCCGGACAGATCACGGATGCCAAATTTGTTCTGAAACCGCAGGGCATGATCGCCAACCTGATTTACGCGAAAACGGCGCTGGACGACCGTTTCTGGGGGTTTTACAAGGAACTGCCGGAAACCGTGAAAATCCGCTCCATCCGCTTGACCGGCAAGGGCCTCTCGCGGTCGCTGACGCCCAACGACAAGATGAACGACCGGGAAGTGCTGGCCACGTTTCTGGCCTCCCGGGACTATGCTTATAAAAACTCTTTTGCCTTTTTTGATTTGCCGGCGGGAACATATGATTTGACGATCGAAGCAGACGGCTGCGAACCCTGGTCGGAAAAAGTGAAGGCGCAGCCCGGAGAGTTTACCCCTCCCGCGCCCATCCGGCTGATTGTGAAATAGAACCGGACGATGATCTTTCCTGCAGGATTCGGCGAACCCGGTCGAGCTCCTGCTCGTTGTCCACTTCCACGGAATCGTGCGACGTAACCGCCACCTTGATTTTGTATCCGTATTCCAGCGCCCGAAGCTGCTCCAGGGCTTCCAGCTTTTCCAGTTTGCCTTCCGGCAGTTTGGTGAAAATATCCAGGAAATCCCGGCGGTATGCGTAAATCCCGTGATGCTTGTAGTAATCCGCCGCAAGATTTTTGTCGCGCACGAAAGGGATCGTCGAGCGCGAAAAATACAGCGCGTGAAAGTCTGAATCAAACACCACCTTGACCGCGTGCGGGTGAGTGATTTCCTCCGGCCGGACGATTTTGTAAACCAGCGTGGACATCACCGCCGCGGGATCGGCGATTAACGGCGCGATCACCTCGTCCACTTGCACCGGCTCAAAGATCGGCTGATCGCCTTGAATATTGACCACCATGGCGTCGGCAGGAAGATTCAGTGATTGAACGGCTTCGGCGATTCTGTCCGTTCCCGATCGATGCGACGCCGATGTCATGACGGCATGGCCGCCGAATTTTTTTACGGCGTCAAAGATTCGCTGATCGTCCGTGGCCACCGCCACATAAGGCACGGCCCCGGCTTTCGCAACCCTTTCGTAAACATGCTGAATCATCGGCTTGCCGAAAAGATCGGCCAGCGGTTTCCCGGGGAAACGGCTGGATTCGTAGCGCGAGGGGATGATGCAGACGACGTCTCTCTTCATGCTCAACAGGCCAAATGCGGATCGGATTTTTGCAGATAATTGCAGACGTAATCGCGGACGGAATCTTCCAGTGCTGAAAAATCAACCGGGCAGCCCGCCTTTTTAAGCTTCGCCATTTCCGCCTCGGTAAAATACTGATACTGATTGCGCAGTCCTTCCGGCATTTCGATGTATTCAATATTCGGCTTCACATCCATCGCCGCAAACACGGCGTGGATCAGGTCGTTCCAGGTTCTGGCCTTTCCCGTACCCAGATTGAAAATACCGTTGGCTTTCGGATGCTGCAAAAGCCACCACAGGGCGTCGACACAGTCCTTGACATAAACAAAATCGCGCATCTGTCCGCCGTCGGGATACTGGGGCCGATAGGATTTGAAAAGGCGGACGCTGCCCGTTTCCCTGATCTGATGGAACGCTTTGAAAATGACGCTGGTCATGTCTCCCTTGTGATATTCATTGGGGCCGAAGACATTGAAAAATTTGATGCCCGCCATCTTTTTTTCCAGCTTCTGCCGCAGAACCCACAAATCGAAAACCTGCTTGGAGTAGCCGTACATATTGATCGGCTTGAGAGCCGGGATCCGGCCGTGATCGTCCGAAAAACCCTGCGATCCGTCGCCGTACGTCGCGGCGGAGCTGGCGTAGATGAATCGGACGTCGTGATTCAGCGCCCACTCGGCCAGGGCCCGTGTGTAGGCAAAATTATTCTCCCACAGGTAGTCCGCGTCGCGCTCCGTCGTGGACGAGCAGGCCCCCATGTGAACGACGGCGCTGACCTCAAACGGCACATCGTCATCGCAAACCATGTCGAAGAAATCGTCTTTGCGAAGATAATCTTCAAACCGCAAAGAAACCAGATTCTTCCACTTCTCTGATGTTCCCAGATGATCCACAACCATGACGTCATGAATGCCTTCCTGATTGAGCTTCCAGACAAAGGCGCTGCCGATAAACCCCGCTCCGCCGGTGACAATGATCATTTCGCTTTCTCCTTAACGCATCGATTGCCCTTTCGTAGTAATACCGAAAAGACCGGCTGTCAATGATGAAAATGTTTCAGGTTTCCGGGACGTTTTCCCTGAGCACTCTGCGCAGGAGTTTTCCCGACGGATCCCGGGGAATGCCGTCCCGAATGAGGATCGCTTTGGGCACGCGATAGTCGGGCAGGCGTTCCCGGCAATACTCAGACAAGGCCTCCCGGTCCGTCGGTTCGCCTTCTTTGAGCGCGACGACCGCGACAATCGCCTGACCCTTCAGCCGGTCGGCAACGCCGATCACCGCCGCATCTTTCACGGCGGGATGCCGTTTGAGCAAATCCTCGATCTGACCGGGATAGACGTTGAATCCTCTGGAAATGATCATGTCATCCTTGCGGTCGATGATATAGAAAAATCCGTCTTCGTCCATGCGGGCGAGGTCGCGCGTGTAAAACCATCCGTCGCGCAGCACGGCCTGGGTGAGCTCCGGATGATTCCAGTATCCCCGCATGATCTGCGGCCCCTTCACGATCAGCTCTCCGATCTCGCCCGGTTTACACTCCCTTTGCCCTGTTTCGATGTCCACGATTTTCGCCTGCGTGTCCGGAAGGGGCACGCCGATCGATCCCACCGGCCCGCCTTCCGGATAGGGCGACATGTGCGTTGCGGAGGATGCTTCGGAAAGGCCGTAGGCTTCAATCATCCGTTTGCCGGTGAGGCTTTCGTAGCGTTCATGAAGTTCAGCCGTCGCCGGCGCTCCGCCGCTGGTGGCCACCAGGATGGAGGAAAGGTAGTCCCGGGCCGTCTCGTCGGGAAGCGATACGATCGCCTGCCAGAGGCTGGGCACCGCCGGAAACGATATCGGGCGGTGGGTTTCCAGCATCTTCGTCATGGACAGGATGTCCATCGCGTCCATTCGCGGAAGAAGCAGCATCCGGTATCCCTTGCTCACCGGAATCAGCAGGCCGGCCGTCATTCCAAAGACGTGAAAAAAGGGAATGACGCACAGCACCGCCGCGTTCCCCGTTTGTTCGTGGCCCATCCACTTGTCCGACTGCGTTGTGCTGGCCACGAGATTGGCCTGCGTCAGCGTGGCCGCTTTGGGTGCGCCCGTCGAGCCGCTGGTGTATTGCAGCACGGCAACATCCGTGGGCAAGATCTCAACCTCCGGCCCGGCCGCATCGTCGTCTGCGGCGGCCATCAGGTCGGAAAAAATTTGCGGGACGGGCATGCCCTCCGTCAGAGGAATCTTTTTTTCCATGCCGAACACGGAATGGAGAATGACGTTTTTCACGGAGGTCCTGGCGATCACCCGGTAAAGATTTTTGGCAAAGAGATCCAGGGTAACGGCCGTCTTCGCACCGGAATTGTTCAGGCAATCGGCCAGTTCTTCGCCCGTGATGCCGACGCTCAGATTGACCGCGACGGCACCGAGTTTCAAAATCGCGAAAAAAGAAATGACGTAGGTGGGCGAATTGACCAGGATCAGAGCGACGCGGTCGCCTTTTTTCACCCCCTGCCTGCGCAGGACCCCGGCGAACCGGTTGACCTTCCGGGCCAGTTCGGCGTAAGTCGTATCCGCGTCGTTGAACGTCATGGCGATATCGTCCGGATGCGCCGCCGCCGTCTTCTCCAAAAATGCGTAAACCGGCGCATTCGGATACTGCAGCGTCCGGGGGACGTGCTTCGCGTATTGTTTAAACCAGGGCTGTTCCATCTTTTTCTTCCTTTCCAAAACGGGACGATCGGCCTGCCGCAAGGCCAAAACGCCTGCAGTATCGATCAAAGCGCGCCAGGGCGCCCACGGCCCTTTCAAACGACGGGTAGGCCGGAATCCCAGCCCGGCAGAACCGGGCCCGCAGATCGGATCCCTGCCGGATGAGGTCGGGATCGCCCCCGTCATAATCAATGGTGAAGACCGTGGGCTTGACTTGCCTGCGGCTTCGAATGAAATCCACAATCTCGGCAAACGAATCCGCGGTCGGCTCCGGGCTGTGGAAAGCGATGCGCGGGATCAGACGGTCGACAATCACCATATGAATGTTTTCATCCTCGTAGGCCGCGCCAAGCGCTTCGAAAAGAAAATCATTCACCAGATACGTCCCCCAGAAATCGAGGGGATTCCCGGCAATGCTCCCGGCCACCGGCACGAAGGGCCGAATCCTGTCCATGCTCCGGCGACCCAGGGACGGCACCTCCAGACCCGCCCGAATGCACGCGTCGGAAAAAATCACGCTGTTTCCCCCGCCGCCTCCGACAATAAACACGCCCTTCCCCCGGGTCTTCGGCAGCAGGGAAAAAGCGAGGCAGGCATCCACCCATTCCTGAAGGTTGGCGACCGGCACAATGCCGGTCTGTTCTAAAACCGATTTCCAGATCACGGGGTCGCCCGCCATCCGTCCCGTGTGAGACGAAACCGTCGCCGCCCCCCGGCGCGATTCCCCGCCTTTGAGGAGGATGACCGGTTTTTTGGGCGTCACACGCCTGGCCAGATCAAAAAAGCGCCGTCCGTCACGAATGCTTTCCAGGTAAACGGCGATCCGGTCGATTGTGGAATCGCCGGCCATGAATTCCAGAAAATCCGGGCTGTCCAGCACGGCGGCGTTCCCAATGCTTGCCGCCTTGCTCACCCCGACGCCCAGCGAGCAGATGTATTCCGTGAACCGCTGCGTCACGCCGCCGCTCTGGGAAATAATCCCCAGGCGGCCGTCGAGTCCCGGATTGGCGCCCCAGGCCGTGAGGCGGCTGGAGGGGCTGTAGGGGCCCATGCAGTTCGGCCCGATGATCCGCAGATCGCGCTCTTTGGCGATGGCGGCAAGCCGCGCCTCCAGTTCCCTTCCTTCCGGCGTTCCGATCTCGCTGAATCCCGCCGTCAGGACATGAACAAACTTCGCTCCGACGTCGGCGCACTCCGTAAGCGCGGCCGGCACAAGATCGGCCCGGACGGCCACCATCACCAGATCGGGAATCTCCGGCAGGGCGCGAAGCGACGGGTAGGCTTTCAAGCCCAGGATTTCGGTCGCTCTGGGATTGATCGGATACAGTCTGCCCGAGTATCCCGCCTTCAGCCAGTGATGAAGGAAGCTCGATCCTCCGAAACTCATGGCTTCCCGGGACACGCCGATCACGGCGATGCTTTCGGGATTGAAAAAACGGCCCAGTTCTTGTGCGTTTTTACGGTTCATCCTCCCCCCTGTCATTTCTTCAGCATCATCCTTGCGTCCACCACCATGCAGGATTTGGCCGTGCACATGACGGGGTTGAGATCCACCGATTCCACGACGCCCTGCATATCCATCATCAAACGGGAGAAGGTGACGAGCGTTTTCTTCAGCGCGTTCAGATGGATGGGCTCCGAACCACGGTAACCGGTCAGCAGCTTGCGGGCGGTAAGTTCCTGAATCATGCGATCCGCATCTCTGGTGTTCAGCGGCGCCATCCGCAGGGAGACATCCTTGTAAATCTCCACTCCGACGCCGCCCATGCCCAGAAGAATCATGGGGCCGAACTGAAAATCGTTTTTCGCGCCGACGATCAGTTCGAGACCTTTGACCATTTCGGCGATCAGCATGCCGACAAAGCCGTCGATGTTCGACAGACGCGAGAGCGTCCGGACAAGGGTCTCGTCATCTTTGATGCCGACGACGACACCGTCCACATCCGATTTGTGGACCACGGCGGGCGATACGATCTTGGCGACCACCGGATAGCCGATTTGCCGCGCCAGACGGACCGCCTGCCGGGCTTGGGTTGCCACGGCGTATTTCGGGGTTTTGAAGCCATAGAGGGAAAATATTTTCTGCGCGTCCGGCTCCAGCACCCAGCCCCATTTTCTTGATTTTTCCAGAATGTCTCTGACTTCTTTTTTCAGCATGGCTGCCTCCTGGCCAGGGCTTTGGCCATCAATACCGCGCCTTCAATGGAAGACGACACCGGAATGCCGTTGAGCTCAAAGCCTTCGATCAGCATATTGTATTTTTCGACATGCGGAACATAGGCGACGAACGGTTTGTTGAACTGTCTGCTCACGGAACTCAACTTCACGCCGATGTCCAGGCTGATGCCCGGAATATAGGGGAGCAAGAGAACCATGACGCAGTCCACTTCCGGCGAAGCCCCCATCACTCTGGCGCAGGCGACAAAGTCATCATCCACGGCGCTGCCGGTGAGGTCCGCGGGGTTGCCGAGCGCCGCGATCGTCCGGACGCTTTCGGCCAGATTGTTTTTGATTTCCGTTTTCGTCGGTTCGGAAAGTTCCGGAACCGTCAGACCGGCCAGAGAACAGGCGTCCACCGCCATTGCGCCGTGGCCGCCGCTGCCGGTGATGATGCCGATCCGGCCTTCAATCGGTTTGGTGTAGGAACTTAAGACCTCGCAGAAGGAGACCAGCTCCAGCTCGTTGGCCGCTTCGATGATGTTGTGCTGCGCGACCGCCGCGGCAAAACTGGCGTAATCGCCGGCGAGCGAAGCCGTGTGGCTGGACACGGCGCGGTTTCCGGCGGCCGTTTTCCCCGATTTCATCAGAATCACCGGTTTGGCGCAGGCATTTGCTGCGATCACGAAATCCCGCCCTTCCCCCTCGCCGAATCCCTCGATGTAATAGGCAATCACTTTCGTGGCCGGGTCGCGCGCCAGATAGGCGAGCAGTTCCTTTTCCTTGATGAAAGCTTTGTTCCCGATGCTGACGGCCTTGGCCATACCCACGCCCTGCTGCGCGAATTTGATCATGTGATCCACCAGGATGCCGCCGCTCTGGCTGACAAACGTCACGCCGCCGGCATCCGGTTTGATCATGCGTTCGATCGGCAGAAAAAAGGTGTCCACTTTCAAAGGAACGTAGACGCCCAGGCAGTTGGGGCCGATAAAGGGGAACCGGGCCTCCCGGGCCATGTCCACCATGCGATCCTGCAGGTCTTTGCGTCCTCCCTCGGTAAACCCTCCGGAAATCACGGCGGCCGACTTCACGCCCGCCCCGATGCATTCGGCCATGACATCCGGCACCAGCTCCGCGCGGGTTGCAATCACGGCCAGATCCATCTTTTTGGGAATGTCCGCCACACGCGGATAAATGGTTTCGGCATGCAGTTTGCCGCCTTTGGGATTGACCGCGAAAACTTCGACGGGATAGCGGTGATTGTTTTTGGCGAAGACCACGTTGGCGGGGTGACGGTCGTTGGTCGCGGAAATGCCGATCACGGCCATGGTTTTGGGTTCAAACAAAGGCTTCAGATTCATGAGACCTCCCTTCGGGTTCACGGTTTTCATCAATGAACATGGCGCAAATCCTCATTCAACAAGAGCGCCTTGCAGAATGGGTCTCCCTTCAGCATGAGAAAATTGATTTGCCGCCCCGTCACGCCGCCCGAGCCGCGGTGCGAAAAGAAAACGTCCTGTCGGCAAACGGTGCACAGACCGGAGGCGTCAATGCCGGCCTCGGGAATGCCGCAGTCTGTGAGCTGTCCGCGGTTGGCTTGCGCCAGATCCAGCATCCAGCGGTCCTTGCGCTTTGATGGAAACAAAAAGTTCTTTGCGTTCGGATGAAGCCGAAACGCTTCCGCGGCGGGCGCGTCCACTTCATAGCAGCACCGGCCGATGGACGGGCCGATGGCCGCGAGCAGAGCGGACGGACGGGACCCATATTGTTTTTCCATGAGGCGAACGACTTTGGCCGTGATGCCGGCGGCGGTCCCGCGCCATCCCGCGTGCACGGCCGCAATCACTTTCTTCTCGGGATCCGCCACAAACACCGGGACGCAGTCCGCCGTTTTGATGCAAATGGCCAGGTTGGCGCGGTCGGTTACCAGTGCGTCATAATTCAACGCGTCGCGCGAGGTAAAATACTCGCCCCGCGGCGGAATGACCAGAATGCCGTCCCGGTGCACCTGGTTGAGCACCAGGAAGTTCTCGACGGGAATGCCGAACGCGGCGCCCAGCTTGTTCCAGTTTTGCAGGACGCGAAATTCCTCGTCTCCTTCCCGAAAGCTCATATTGAGGCTTCGGTAGTCATCCTCCGAAACGCCTCCCTTTCGTGCGCAGAAAGCGTGTACCAGAAAATCGCAGGCCGCCAGCCCCGACGACTGCAGATAGGGAATGCCTTTTGTGCTCAACCAGGAAAACATTTCTTTTGGTCCTTCATTGCCTTTTTCCCCGCGGGTGCGTAAGGCTTCTTTCCGTCGGCCCGGAATCCCATCGGCTCACTACCCGTTGCGGTTCTTTACCATCGGCGGCGGTTTTGCCGATCATCGTAAGGCATCTTTCCAGGTTTGTAAACCGGTTTGCCCCGCCCCTCCCGGTGACGCGGCGCGAAAAAGATCGAGCAGGCTTTCCAGATCCTTGGGCAGTGGAGCGGTAAAGACCATCCGTTCACCGCTTTGCGGGTGCAGAAAGGAAAGCTCCGCGGCATGCAGCGCCTGGCGCGGCAGGGCCTTGATGCCGGCTTTGAGCGCCGCGTTTTTAACGGTTTGCGCCTTGGACGCGGATCCGTAAACGGTGTCCCCGATTACGGGATAGCCGCGTTCGGCCAGATGCACGCGAATCTGATGCGTCCGGCCGGTTTTGATTTCAATATCCAGAAGCGTGGCCGTTCCGTAGCGCTCGCGAACTTTCCAAAGCGTCAGCGCGTTTTTGCCGTGACGGCTTTTCGTGGACATTTTTTTGCGGTCTTTCGGATGGCGCCCCACCGGCAGAACAATTTCCCCTTTTTCGCCCCGGACATCCCCCCAGACCAGCACGGTATATTTCTTGTTCACAAGATGCGCTTCAAACTGCGAGGAGAGTTTGCGGTGCGCTTCGTCGGTCTTGGCGGCGACGATCAGTCCGGAGGTTCCCTTGTCCAGACGGTGGACAATCCCAGGCCGCAAAATGCCGCCGATGCCGGAAAGGTCCCGGCAGTGAAAAAGCAGCGCATTGACAAGGGTTTGATCCGGATTGCCCGGCGCCGGGTGCACCACCATGCCCGCCGGTTTGTTGACGACGATGACGGAGCCGTCTTCGTACACAATGTCGAGCGGAATGTCCTGCCCGACCGCGGCGGCCTCGACCGCCGGCTCCAGATGCAGCTCCACCCGGTCTCCTGCCTTGAGATGCTGACTCGCCTTCGGTTCCTTTCCGTTCACCAGCACGTCGCCTTCTTCAATAGCGTATTGAATTTGCGATCGGGAGAAAGAGGGATCGGCCTGCGCCAGAAACACATCCAGGCGCAGCCCGGTCTGTTCGGGACCTACGGTGAAAGACACGTTTCGGGATTCCTGGTTCTCGATGGACACGGCATTCTCCGGCAATGAGTGCTCTTGATCCGTCAGGCATCCTGAAGGCGCGGCGGCACGGACCGCGCGTCACGGGGAGTCCGCAAGGCTTCTCAGGGCGTCCGCCACGAAGCCGAACTCGTCTTCGGACACGGTGCGCAGGTCGATTTGAATTTCGTCTTCATCCACGCGGACAATAACGGGCACCGCCGCCCTGCGCAGCCCGGCTTCCATTCGGCTGGCGGACATTTTGGCGGACTTCACCGCGACCACGGCGGAGGGAATCTCCTCGGTCGGGAGCGATCCGCCGCCCGCGGCCGCCGTGGACGCTTTCAGTTCAAATGTCAGATCGGAAAGGCCGGCGCGCCTGAGCTTTGCCGTCAATTTTCGGGCGCGCTTTCGGACGTCGTTCAAGGATTCGGTCAGCGCCCGAAGGGAGCGCAGATTCCGGGGGGCGTCCCCGGGCACGAGATAGTGCATCAGGGTTGCCTCCAGCGCAGCCAGCGTGAATTTGTCGATGCGCAGCGCGCGGTTCAGCGGATTTTTCTTGATGCGCGCCACAATGTCTTTTTTGCCGACGATGATGCCCGCCTGCGGACCGCCCAGGAGCTTGTCGCCGCTGAAGGTCACCACATCGACGCCCGAATCCAGAACTTCGCGCACGGTCGGCTCGTGCCGCAGGCCGAACGCCGCCAGATCCACCAGGCAGCCGCTGCCGAGGTCGTCAAAAACGGGAATCCCGTGGTGCTTGCCCAGCGCCACCAGGGAAAGGAGTTCCACCTCTTCGGTGAATCCGACAATCCGGTAGTTGCTCGTGTGCACTTTCAGAATCACGCCGGTATTCGGACCGATGGCTTTTTCATAATCGGCCAGACGCGTCCGGTTGGTGGTCCCGACCTCGCGCAGGATCGATTGGCTTTTGGCCATGACGTCCGGAATGCGGAATTCGCCGCCGATTTCGATGAGTTCGCCGCGCGAGACGATCGCTTCCTTGTGCTCGGCCAGCGTGTTCAGTGTGAGCAGAACCGCGGCAGCGTTGTTGTTGACGATCAGGGCGTCCTCCGCGCCGGTGAGCGCGCAGATCAGGCCGGTGACATGATCGTAGCGCAGGCCGCGCTCGCCGCGCGTCAGATCGAATTCCAGATTGGAGTAGCCGCGCCCGACCTCCACGATGCGGTCCATCGCTTCAGGGCAGAGAGGCGCACGCCCCAGGTTGGTGTGCAGGATGACGCCGGTGGCGTTGACCAGTCGTCGTAATTTGAATCGATGCAGTCGATCCATCCGCTCCTCAACGGCGCGGGCGGCCGAGGCCGCGTCCAAGGCAAGAGACGGCAGGGCTTTGTCCGCCGCGGACAGGATCTGCTCGCGCAGGCTCTGCACGACCTCTCGGCAGGCTTCCCGGACAATGTCCCTTGACGCCTTTGCATAAATTCCGTTTTTTTCCACAAGTCCCAGTACGTCGTCAATTTTGGGAAGACCCCGGAGCAACGCTTTTCTTCTGTCGTCCATATCCACCTCTTTCGAAACCCCGGCGCGGAAAAGGGGCGTCCATGTCCGAATCCCCCGCGCTGAGCTACTCAATCGTTCCGTCCTCCAGGCCCGCCTCCCGGCGGCAGTGATCACGGAAATGGTTTACCGCAATGAAAAATTCCCGCATCATGACCACCCACCAGTAGCGCCCGCGCGGCGTCAAATGCAAACAGGGCGAAAAGTAGCGAAACGATCCGGCCAGGGTAAACGCGGCCGTTTCCTTCCACAAGGTTTTCAAAAACCGTCCGCCGTATTTCTTCTCCATCTCCTCGACATTCATCCGGGTGCTGAAAAGCTTCATCAAAAAGTCGTAGCGCATCCGGTCCGGCAGGTCAAACCGTCGCGAAGCCTGAAGCGGCAGGCGATCTTTCAACAAATCTTGAATGTACTTTTCAATATCGAAGGTGTTGGCGTAGCACATGCCCTGCAGGTAGCCGATGGCGCCGCTTCCCAGTCCCGCGTATTCGTCAAAATCCACGACGTACTCGTCGATGAGCGATTGGGCGGCCTTCTTGCGCGAAAAGCACCAGGCCGACGATGCATCGTAATGCGGCTCCAGGCGGCGCCGGATCAGCCGGAAAAACGACGGTTCCCGCCGGAAATTGACGTCGCCCAGCGTTTTCTGCATCCGCCGGCGGGCGAACTCGGAAACCATCAGGGGATAAAACGTGATCTGCTGCATCCCGAGTTTCAGCAAAATCGCCAGATCGGCTTCCAGCATTTTTTCGGTCTGTTCGGGAAAGTTGAAGATCATGTCGGCGTTGAGCGTTTCAAAAGCCCCCTGTGCGGAGCTGAGACGCGCCGCGATGTCTTCCCCCGACCCGTATTTGTCGTAGCGCACCATCTTCATCAGCAGGCCGTCGTTGAAAGTTTGCACACCCACGGAAAGCCGATGAACTCCCGCCCGCTGCAGAGCGGAAAGATGGGCGTCCGTCAGGTGATTCGGGTTGGTCTCCACCGAAACGGATTCGATGGGGAACAAATCCCTTGCAATCTGAATCGTTTCCGCCAGTTCATCCATCAATACCGTCGGGGTTCCGCCGCCCACGTAAAGTCCGGAAAACCGATATCCCTGGCGGCGGTAAAGGGCCATTTCCCGGCGCAGGGCCGCATGATAGCTCCGGGCCAGCGGTTCATCGAAACGAATGCGATGAAAGGTACAGTAGGGGCACAGCTCTTCGCAAAAAGGAATATGGAGATACAGCAGACGCGGACGTTCATCGGTGCAGGCGGGCAAGCCGGGTGCTGCACCGTTTTGAAAATTCAGGGCGCGGGCAAACTGTTTTTTCGCCGTATGGGCGACGATGGAATGGATCACAATGCAAGGTCTTTCGCTGTATTCCGGTTAACGGTCTAATTGTTTAACAAAAGATGGGGACAATTTGCAAGCTTGGTTTGCTTGAAATAACGGCTGATCGGTGTTATAGGTCTTGAAAAATCAGCGAACCGGTGCAAAAAAATGGCCCCCAAAAGAGTTTTAACCCTTTGGAATGACGACGGTATCAACGAAGCGGATTCTTCCGTCCTTCGAAAAAAATCGGTGGAGATGAAAATACCGCTCGACGCCGCGGAAAAAGCCGAAATCCGGGCGCTCGTCGATTCCTTTACCTGCCGGGACGACGCCTCGGGGCTGGCCGGTCCCCAGATCGGCGTGAATAAAAGAATCATCATTTTCCGCAACAAACCGGGCAATGACCGGAAGAAAAAAATGTCCCCGGAGGATTACGATGTTCTGGTCAATCCGCGTATAACCCAGGCACGCGGCGAGAAGGTGGCGGCGACTGAAGGGTGTCTTTCCTGCCCGGACATTCAAATTGATGTGGAGCGGTTTCCCGAAATCAAGGTTCGCGCCTTGAACGAAAAAGGCGAAAAAATCAGCAAGCGCTACCTGGACTGGACCGCCCGGGTGGTGCAGCATGAAATCGACCATCTGGACGGCAAACTCATCGTGGATTATGAGGGAACCCTCTACTACCCGAAAAGCAAACAGGCCCTGATCGACAAGCTTTTCAAATAGCAGCAGCATCGACGAAAGAGGATCGCTTTTCATGAAAAAAACGCCTTTGTACGACCGTCATGCCGCCCTGAACGCCAAAATCATCGACTTCGGCGGCTGGGCCCTGCCCGTACAATACACCAGCGTCATGGAAGAGCATCGAACAACCCGGGCCTGCGCCTCTGTCTTTGACATCTGCCACATGGGAGAAATGGAAGTGAGAGGGCCCCGGGCGCTGGATCTGCTCCAGTATGCCCTGACGCGCGACCTGGCGGAGCAAAAAACCGGACAGATCAAGCTCTCCGCGCTGCTCAATGACCGGGGCGGCATCATTGACGACCTGACCGTGTATAAAATGGACCGCGACGTCTACATGCTCGTGACCAACGCCACGACGCGCGAATCCGATTTAAAAAGGATTCAAGCCATCCTGGAGGAAAAAAAGTTTGACGCTTCTCTCTCGGACGTGAGCGACCGGACCGGCAAACTGGATTTGCAGGGACCTCGCTCGGAAGAGATTTTGCAGCCTCTGACGCCGGCCGATTTAAAAACCCTTCGTTTCTACTGGTTTATCCCCTCGCAGGTAGCCGGAATTCCGGCCATCATTTCCCGCAGCGGCTACACGGGCGAAGACGGTTTCGAAATTTACGCCGCCGCCGAAAAAATCGGCGCAATCTGGGACAGTCTCATGGACGCAGGCGCTCCGCAGGGCATGAAACCGGCCGGGCTGGGCGCGCGAGACACCCTTCGCCTGGAGTCCGGCATGATGCTCAACGGTCAGGATATCACGCAGGAGACCTGCCCGCTGGAGGTTCCCTATGCCTGGCTGGTGGACTGGAACAAGGATTTTGCCGGGAAAGCCGCGCTTTCGGCCTTGAAGCGGGCCGGCATTCGCAAAAAGCTGGCCGGCTTCGAGATGACCGGACGCGGCATCGCACGTCACGGCTATCCGGTAATCAAGGACGGCCGGACGATCGGTTCCGTCACGTCCGGCACGCTCTCGCCGACGCTCAACAAGGCGATCGGCCTGGCGTTTATCGACGCCGAAAACTCCGAGCCGGGCTCGGAAATCTCCATCGGTATCCGCGATGCCGTCAGCGGAGCAAAAATCGTTCAGCTTCCCTTCTATAAAAGACAAAAATAAATTCCTTAAGGAGACTCGGCATGTCCAAACCAAACCCCACCGACAGATGGTATTCGAAAGATCATGAATGGATCCTGGATTTGGGCGGCAAAACGGCCTTAATCGGCATCACCGATTACGCCCAGGAAATGCTGACGGACATCGTGTTCGTGGAGCTGCCCCCGATCGGCAAAAAAGTCGCGGCGGGTGAACCGCTGGCGGTGGTGGAATCCGTCAAATCCGTATCCGACGTTTATTCGCCCGTCGGCGGAGAAGTCATCGCCGTCAACCAGGCTCTTGAAGACGCGCCGGAACTCGTCAACCGGGACGCTTTCGGAGAGGGGTGGATCGCCCGGCTGAAAGTAACCGATCCGGAAGAGTTGAAAACCCTTCTGGACGCCGCCGCTTATGACGCCCTGATTTTGGAGGAAAAGCACTAAATCCATGGATTACTGCCCCCACACTCCCGAAGACATCGCGCAAATGCAGTCGGCCATCGGCATCAGCGGCATCGAAGAGTTGTTTGCCGACATCCCGCAAAAATTCCGCCTGCGAGAGATTCCCGGCATGTCGGCATCGCTTGCCGAGCAGGAAATCTGGGAGCTGATGCGGGCGCAGAGTGAAAAAAACTTGTTGCCGCGCGCTACGCTAACCGGCGCAGGCGCCTATCACCACTTCATTCCGGCGGTCGTGAACCACATCGTCGGACGCGCCGAATTTTACACGGCTTACACGCCCTATCAGGCGGAAATGAGCCAGGGCATTCTGCAGGCCATTTACGAATATCAGACCATGATCGCGCATCTCACCGGGACGGAAATCGCCAACGCCTCCATGTATGACGGGGCCTCGGCCATGGCGGAAGCGGCCGTCCTGTGCAACCGAGTGACCGGCCGGCCCAAAATAATCGCGGCGCGGTCGGTTCATCCCCAATACCGCCGGGTTTTGCAAACCTACCTGTGGGCCAACGGCTGCACGCTCAAGGAAATTCCCTGGCAGCCGGAAGGGCAGATCGATCCGGCGGCGCTTTCGGCCGCGCTGGACAAGGATACGGCGGCGGTGATCGTGCAGAGCCCGAATTTTTTCGGCTGCATCGAAGATCTCCAGCCGCTGGCCGAAGCGGCCCACAAACAGGGCGCGATGCTCATCGCCGGATTTACCGACGCCACCGGCCTGGGCATTTTGAAACCAGCGGGCGAAAGCGGAGCGGATTTCGTCGTGGGCGAGGGCCAGAGCTTCGGCAACCCGCTTGGCTTCGGCGGGCCCTATCTGGGGATTTTTGCGGCGCGGGAAAAATATCTGCGGCGCATTCCCGGCCGGCTCGCCGGCGCGACGGTCGACAAAAACGGCCGGCGCGGATTCGTGCTGACGCTGCAAACCCGCGAACAGCACATCCGCCGCGAAAAGGCGACCTCCAATATCTGCTCCAATGAGGCGCTCTGCGCGCTGGCGGCGGGGGTTTATCTGGCGGCGCTGGGCAAAAACCTGGGCAAATTGGCCTTGCTGAACGTTTACAAAACGCAGTATCTGAAAAACAAACTTCTGCAGATTCGAGGCTGGCGGGAAATTTTTTCCGCGCCGGTATACAACGAATTCGCGCTGGGCTGTCCCGACGCGCGCCGGGTCAACGAGAAGCTGCACGGGGAGGGCCTGATCGGCGGATACGAACTTTCGGGGGACTACCCGGAGCTGGACCAGGCGCTGCTCTTTTGCGCAACGGAAATGCTGTCCAAGGAGGACATGGACCGGGTCGCGGAAATTTTGAATTAGGGAAAAACGCATGGAACTCATTTTTGAAATCAGCAAACCCGGGCGTTCGGCCGTCCAGATTCCCGCAAGCGACGTGCCGGCCGTCGACATCGATGCAACGATCGGCTCAAAATATCTTCGCGGCGGCCTGGATCTGCCGGAAGTGGCGGAAATCGACCTGGTGAGGCACTATACCAATTTATCGCGGCGGAACTTCGGCGTCGATCTCGGTTTTTATCCGCTGGGCTCCTGCACCATGAAATACAATCCCAAGATCAACGAAAATATCTCGGCCCTTCCCGGCTTTGCCGGCCTGCACCCGAACGCTCCTTTTGAGTTCGCGCAGGGAAGCCTGGGGCTGATGTACGACATGCAGAGGCTGCTCGCCGGTCTTTTCGGCATGGCCGACTTCACGCTGCAGCCGGCGGCGGGCGCGCACGGCGAACTCACCGGCGTGATGATGATCCGGAAATATTTTGAAAAACGCGGCGAAAAGCGCCACCGAATCCTGATCCCCGACGCGGCGCACGGAACCAATCCCGCCTCCGGCGCGCTGTGCGGATTCGAAACGGTCACGCTGCGCTCCAACCCCGAAGGCGGCGTTGACCTGCAGCACCTGGAAGCCCTGATGACGCAGGACACCGCCGCGCTGATGCTTACCAACCCCAACACGCTGGGCCTGTTTGAACGCAACATTGAAAAAGTGGCGGCGATCGTCCACGGTGCGGGCGGCCTGCTTTACGGCGACGGGGCGAACGCCAACGCATACCTCGGCAAAACGAGGCCCGGAGATCTGGGCTTTGACGTCCTTCAGCTAAACCTGCACAAAACCTTCTCCACACCGCACGGCGGCGGCGGTCCGGGCAGCGGCCCGGTGGGTGTGGCGGAACCGCTGGTCGATTTTCTGCCGGTGCCCCGCGTGGTGAAAAACGGCGAGACCTACCGCCTGTCGGAAGATTTTCCCGACACCATCGGCCGCGTCCGCGCTTTTTACGGAAACTTCACGGTCATCGTCAAAGCCTATGCCTACCTCCGTTCGCTGGGCGGGGAAGGCCTTCGGCGCGCGACGGAAATGGCCGTGCTCAACGCAAACTACATTCAGCGTAGGCTGAAGCCGCATTTCGACCTTCCCCATGACCGGATCTGCATGCACGAATGCGTTTTTTCCGGAAACCGACAGGCGGCCGAATCCGGTGTGCACACCGCGGACATCGCCAAGCGGCTGATCGATTTCGGCTACCACCCGCCTACGATCTATTTCCCGCTCATCGTGCCGGAGGCCATCATGATCGAGCCGACGGAAACGGAAAGCAAAGAAACCCTCGATGCCTTCTGCGACGCCATGATCGCCATTGCGCAGGAGGCCAAAGAAAATCCGCAGCGGGTCAAGGACGCTCCCCATTCCACGCCGGTCGGCCGCCTCGACGAAGTTCTGGCCGCCCGCAAACCGGATGTGTGCTGGAAGCCATGAAAGGGAAAACCCTGCCGCCGCTTTTGCGGAAGCCTTCCTGGCTCAAGGTGCGGCCGCCCTATGACGACGCCTGCCGCCGAATCCGCTCGGCGCTCTCCGGCCTGCATCTGCACACCGTCTGCCAGGAAGCGGCCTGTCCGAACCAGGCGGAATGTTTTGCCTGCGGCACGGCCGCCTTTCTGATTCTCGGAAACACCTGCACCCGCAACTGCCTTTACTGCAACGTGGCCCATGGGCGGCCGCAGCCGCCGGATGAGCGGGAAACCGAACATCTGATCGCCGCCGTGAAGCAGCTGCGGTTGCAATACGTCGTGTTGACGTCCGTGACCCGGGATGATTTGCAAGACGGAGGCGCCTTTGCGTTTGCCGAGGCCGTTTCCCGGCTGCGCGGGGAAATTCCGGACTGCAAGATTGAAGTGTTGATTCCCGATTTCCAGGGCAATCCGGACGCGCTGGGGCGCGTGATCGATGCGGCGCCGGACGTCATCAACCACAATATGGAAGCGGCAGAACCGCTGTTTCACAAATTGCGCCCGCAGGGGAATTACCGTATGTCTTTGGAGCTCCTTTCCCGCGTGGCGGCCGCGGGCCTCGTCTCCAAGAGCGGCTTTCTGGTGGGATTCGGGGAGCAAAAAGAGGACATCCTGCGCCTGATGGACGATCTCGCCGCGGTTTCCTGTGCACGGCTCACCATCGGGCAGTATCAGCAGCCGACCCGGGAACACTGGCCGGTCGCCCGCTATTATTCTCCCGGTGAATTTGAGGAATTAAGGCAAATCGCCTGTGCGAAAGGATTCGAGCACGTGGAATCCGGTCCGCTGGTGCGCAGCTCCTACCACGCGGCCCGCGCCGTCTCCCGCCCGCGGTCGTTCATGCCCTGAACATTCATCATCGCCTGACCGGCGGCAACCGGAATCCATGCGGGGTTGCCTGAAGAAGCAAATAACGGTTTGGATCGATCTATCGCTGTTTTTGAACAAACCGAAGCAGCCAGGCGGCGATGCCGCCGACCAGAACCGCGATCCCCATAAAGACCATTCCCGCCGTGTAGGAGCCGGTGGAATCCAGAAAAAACCCCACCAGAAACGGGCCCGTAAAGCCGCCGAGATTTCCGATGGAATTGATCAGGGCAAAACCCGTTGCGGCGCCCGCTCCGCTTAAGAATGAACCGGCAAAAGCCCAGAAGGGACCTAGCGCGCCCCAGATGCCCGCGGCGGCTGCCACCAGACAGGCAATCCTCCAGACGGGGGAAGACACCGGAACGGAAAGCAGAAATCCGGCCGCCGCCAGCACCAGCGAACCGGCAATGAACGGCCTGCGCTGCCCGATCCTATCGGACAGGATGCCGAGGATAACCATAAAAACAGTGGCCGCAAGATAGGGGAGCGCCGACAAGACGCCGACCCGGAAATTGCTGAATCCCGTGGCGCTTTTCAGCATGAGCGGCATCCACAGGGAAATCCCGTACATGGCAACTACCAGCGAAAAATAGACCAGACACAGAATCCATACACGGCCACTTTTCACGGCCTGAAGCAGCCCCTGCTCCGGATAAACGGATTTTTCCCTCTCCTCCTGTGCCAATCTTTGCCGGAGCCACTCCTTTTCCCGGGTGGGAAGCCATGCCGACTTCTCCGGACACTCGGGCAGATAAAACAGCACGGCAACGCCCAGCAGTACCGCCGGAATCCCTTCCAGCAGAAAAAGCCACTGCCAGCCGGACAGGCCCCATCGACCGTGCATTTCCAAAAGGGCGCCGGAAACCGGTCCGCCGATCACCCCGGCCAGCGCAACGGCCGTCATAAACAACGCGACATTGCGGGCCAGGTATTGCTGGGGAAACCAGTAGGTCAGGTAGAGGATCATGCCGGGGAAAAAGCCGGCTTCGGCAAACCCCAGAAGGAAGCGGAGAACATAGAAGCTTTTGGGCCCGGACACCAGCATCATGGCCGACGCGATGACGCCCCAGCTGATCATGATCCTGGCAATCCAGATTCTGGCGCCGATTCTGTGAAGAATCAGGTTGCTCGGGATTTCAAACAGAAAGTATCCGATAAAGAAAATGCCGCTGCCGAAGCCGAACGCGGCATGGCTGATGTGCAGCTCGGCGTTCATCTGCAGAGCGGCAAACCCCACATTGACCCGGTCCAGATACGCGACTATATACAACACGAACATGAAGGGGATCAGACGGAGCGTCATCCTCCGGACAGCCTGTTCCTCCAGGGAACCGGCCGCCGGTTCACCCGGGCTGTTCTTCGGAAAAGTTCCGTGTGCGCGCATGGAGTTAATTTGGCTGGGGAACAAGGATTCGAACCTTGATTAACGGAGTCAGAGTCCGGCGTCCTACCATTGAACGATTCCCCATTAGGATATGAACATCGCCCGGCCGGGCTTGGGCGGTGCTTTCCCGCCGTCGGGCGCGCTGTATATAATGCGATTGATTTTTTCTGTCAACCCATTTTCTTTGCCCTGCCGCCGGCCGGTTCCGGCCGGTGCGGATGCGTTACGCAACATGAATTTTTCTTTTTTCCGGATCGGGATGCTGCCGGTAGAGAATTGCGATATTGCCAATGAGACCGATGAGTTCGCTTTGAGTGGCCAAGGAGATTCGGGCGGAGATCTCCTTTTTGGATTCCTTCCATTCGACGAACTTCACCTTGATCAGCTCATGATCTGCGAGCGCCAGATCCACCGAACCGATCAGCTGAGGGGTCACGCCCCTGGCGCCGACCATCACCAACGGCTTCAAATGATGCGCCTGCGCGCGCAGATATTTTCGTTGTGATCCTTTAAGCGGTTCCATAAAAATCCTTTTTTGTGTATCATCGACGCATGGGAAAAATCACATCGGATTCAAAAGAAGGGGACGTGCAGTATGTGGAGATGACCGAGGTTTTTTCCACCTACAACCCGGGCGACATCGCCTTCATTAAATCCGTCCTGGAAGGAGAAGACCTTCACTACTATTTTCAGGGCGAGAGTTCCGCGATGCTGGTCGCCGCGGGCGCTTACGCTCGCCTGCTCGTCCGGGTCGATCAGGCCGAACGCGTCCGGGACATCCTGCGGGAAATCGGTTTTATCTGAAAAAAAACGGAACCGTCACGACCACCCATGCGGGTGGCAAGCCGTTCCCTACAGCTTAAAGATTTCTCCCTTCGGTCGAAATGACAAGAAATTAAATGGGCGCTGTCCCTATTTTCAAAAAGGCAAGGAACGGTTTGAAAACCGTTCCCTACGGCGATTCCCTCGCATCGAATCCTATCGCCCATGGCCTATTGCCCCGAACCTCTTCTTTATTTAATCTCCGCATGATAGCTTTGCAGGGATTTCGCCCGGCCGTGGCCCTGGCGACAGGCCGCAATGCCTTTGACCGCGGCCACCGCGGCGGCAACGGTGGTGATATAGGGAATCTTGTACTTGATGGCCGCCTTGCGGATGTAAGAGTCGTCGTATTTGCTGAGACGCCCCGCAGGCGTATTGATGACCAGCTGGATTTCTCCGTTTTTAATGGCGTCCACGATATTCGGACGGCCTTCATGCATCTTCAAAATCCGCTCGGCGGCGATGCCGTGTCCGGCAAAATACCGATATGTGCCTTCTGAAGCTTTGATCCTGAAGCCGATCTCGGCGAAGGCGCGGGCGACTTCCAGCATGCCTCCCTTGTCCTTTTCCTCGACCGTAATCAGCACGGTGCCCTCCGCGGGCAGGCTCTGGCCTGTGGCCTCCTGGGATTTGTAATAGGCCAGGCCGAAGGAATCGGCCAGTCCCAGCACCTCGCCGGTGGAGCGCATTTCCGGCCCCAGGAGCGGATCGACTTCCTGGTACATATTGAACGGGAAGACCGCTTCCTTGACGCCGAAATGGCGGAAGGCGTGCTGCTTCAGTTTCAGGTCTTTGAGTTTTTTCCCCAGCATGATCTGCGTGGCGAGCCGCGCCATGGAAATATTGCAGACTTTGGAAACCAGCGGAACGGTGCGCGACGCGCGCGGATTGGCCTCCAGAATGTACACCACGTCATTGGCGATGGCGTACTGGATGTTCATAAGGCCCACCACGCCGAATTCCACGGCGATCCTGCGGGTGTAGTCGTTGATCGTGTCGATGTGGCGAGCCGGAATGCTGATGGGCGGAATCACGCAGGCGGAATCGCCCGAATGGATGCCGGCCAGTTCAATATGCTCCATGACGGCGGGAACAAACGCGTCCGTGCCGTCCGAAATCGCGTCCGCTTCGGCCTCGATGGCGTTTTCCAGAAACTTGTCGATCAGAATCGGCCGCTCGGGGGTCACGTCCACGGCGGCTTCGACATAGCGCTTGAGCATTGGCTCGTCGTGCACCACCTCCATGCCCCGGCCTCCCAGAACATAGGATGGGCGGACCATGAGCGGATAGCCGATGCCGCCGGCCACGCGGATCGCCTCTTGAAGATTGCTGGCCATGCCGGATTTCGGCATGGGAATACCCAGCTTGTCCATCATCTCGCGGAAGCGGTCGCGGTCTTCGGCCAGATCGATCGTCTCCGGAGAGGTGCCGATGATGTTCACGCCCGCCTTGGCCAGATCCGCCGCAATGTTGAGCGGCGTCTGTCCGCCGAACTGGACGATCACGCCTTCGGGTTTTTCCTTCTCGTAAATGCTGAGAACGTCCTCGACGGTCAGCGGTTCAAAGTAAAGCTTGTCGGACGTGTCGTAGTCGGTGGAAACGGTTTCGGGGTTGCAGTTGACCATGATCGATTCAATGCCCTCCTCGCGCAGGGCAAAGGCCGCGTGCACGCAGCAGTAGTCGAATTCGATTCCCTGGCCGATGCGGTTGGGCCCGCCGCCCAGCACCATGATCTTGCGGTTCTTGGACACGCCGACCCGGTCCGGCGCGTTATAGGTCGAATAGTAGTAGGCCGCGTTTTCGACGCCGCTCACCGGCACGGCGTCCCAGGCTTCGGAAACCCCCGCCGCCAGGCGCTGCCGGCGGATGTCCTCTTCCTTCACCCCCAAAATCTGGGCCAGGTAGCGGTCGGAAAATCCGTCCTTCTTGGCCCGGATCAATACCTCATCGGGCAGCGTCTTGCCTTTATGCGTCAAAATCTTTTCTTCGAGTTGGACCAGTTCCCTCATCTGCTCGATAAACCACTTCTTGATGTGGGTTTTGGCGTGCAGGGTGTCGATGGAGGCGCCTTTGCGCAAGGCTTCATACATGATGAACTGCCGTTCACTGGAGGGTTCGCCGAGCAGCTCCATCAGTTCATCGAGCGGCCGGGCGTTGAAATCCTTGACGAAGCCCAGGCCGTAACGCTTTTTCTCCAGAGACCGAATGGATTTTTGAAAAGCTTCCTTGTAATTTTTTCCGATGCTCATGACTTCGCCCACGGCGCGCATCTGCGTACCGAGCTTGTCGGTTGCGCCGGGGAATTTTTCGAAATCCCACCGGGCGAACTTCACCACGACGTAGTCGCCCGACGGCGTGTACTTATCCAGTGTGCCCTCGCGCCAGTAGGGAATTTCATCGAGCGTAATGCCGGAGGCCAGCATCGAGGAGATGAGCGCGATGGGAAAGCCGGTGGCCTTGGAGGCCAGCGCCGACGAACGCGACGTGCGGGGATTGATTTCGATGACGACCACGCGGTCCGTTTTCGGATCGTGCGCAAACTGTACGTTCGTTCCGCCGATCACCTGAATGGCCTCGACGATATCGTAAGAATATTTCTGGAGCCGCTTCTGCAGCTCGTCGGAAATCGTCAGCATCGGCGCGGTGCAGTAGGAATCGCCCGTGTGGACGCCCATGGCATCGACGTTTTCGATGAAGCAGACGGTGATCATGTTGTTTTTCGCGTCGCGGACGACTTCCAGCTCCAGCTCCTCCCAGCCGATGACGGATTCTTCGATCAGAATCTGGCCGATGAGGCTTGCGGAGATGCCGCGGCTTGCGATCACCCGCAGTTCCTCCAAGTTGTATACGATGCCGCCGCCCGTGCCGCCCATGGTATAGGCCGGTCGGATCACCACCGGATAGCCCATTTCGGCGGCGATCTTTTCCGCTTCCTCCACGGAGGTGGCGGGCTTGCTTTTCGGCATGTCGATTCCCAGTTTGTTCATCGTTTCCTTGAACGCGATGCGGTCTTCACCGCGCTCGATCGCGTCCACCTGAACGCCGATGACCTTGACGCCGTGCTTGTCCAGAACGCCCTTGCGGTGAAGCTCGGAGGTCAGGTTGAGACCGGTCTGGCCGCCCAGATTCGGCAGAATCGCGTCGGGCTTTTCGTTTTCAATGATCTCCGTCAGCGTCTGAGCGTTGAGCGGTTCGATGTACGTGACGTCGGCCATGCCCGGGTCGGTCATGATCGTGGCCGGGTTGGAATTGACCAGAATGATTTTGTAGCCGAGCTTGGAGAGCGCCTTGCAGGCCTGGGTTCCCGAGTAGTCGAATTCGCAGGCCTGGCCGATGACAATCGGTCCGGAGCCGATAATCAAAACTTTTTTAATGTCTTCACGTTTTGCCATAAGAAATCCTTTTGGTTTTCACCTTGGAGTTGTCCGTGATCGCGCTTTCCAAAGAGCGATTTTGACGCGGGAGTATACGAACAATGACCGTGCCTGTCAAAGAAATTGTATGAAAAAAGCGGAAATCATTTAACGCTTTGGATTTCTTGATTTTCCGGCTTCAGGGTATTCGGCGTCCACGGAAATGGCGATGCCGCCGCGCACGGCGAATTCCGCCGTCACCTTACACCAGCGGGGAGAAAGAGCCGCCACCAGATCGTCGAGGATCAGGTTGGTGACATGTTCGTGAAAGACGCCTTCGTTGCGGAAGGACCAGAAGTACAGCTTGAGCGACTTCGATTCGACGATTTTTTTATCGGGGATGTACTGGATTTTGATTTTGGCGAAATCCGGCTGGCCGGTCATGGGACAAAGGCAGGTAAACTCCTCCGTCGACAGGGTGACGCTATACGGTCTTTTGGAATGATTGGGAAACGTCTCCAGTCTGCGGACGGGCTTCGCCTTTCCGCCCAATCCCAAAAGGGAAAGTCCGGCCAGATCGCTTTTTTTCGAGAGCTTGTTCAATACCCACTCCTTTGCCCCGGGGGCTTTTCTGTTTACCGGAAATTCATCCGGTTTTCAAGTTTATTCGGTTGTCAAAAGGCTTTTGGATGTGGTAGAAACCAAAGAGCCGCCAACCAAACCTAAAGGAGGCAACGCTCATGGCCGACACAACGACAACCCCGCCCGAAAATACATGGAAATGCAGCAACTGCGGAAACACCATCGTACAGACGGCGCCGCCGCAAACCTGCCCCGTCTGTAAACAGAAATGTGAATTTTTAAACGTCACCTGCTACCAGCCGGACTGTGGCTTTACAAGCATGGACAACCGCCTGAAGCCCGCGAAATAAGCCCCGCCGGCCTGGACATCCATGGTTTTTCCAAAGGACGTCCTTCTTCAAAAAAAAGAAAATAGTGCTTGACAAGAGAGCGCCCGCTGAATTACTACAACCAACGCTCGTTGTAGACAAGGGCTCCTGCCCGTTTCCCTACTGGAATGTGCGGGGAGGGCTGCATGGATCTTTGATGCTTGCCTGAAAATTCTCCTGCCCCGGATCGCCCGTATCCCCGGCGATCCGGTTTTTCTAAAGGACCCGAAGGGGATACGCGAAAAGCAAAAGAGAACAACATCAGCCGAGCCGTAAACGGCCGGAAATTATTGATAGAAGAAAGGGGATAATGAAATGAAGAGTTGGAAAGCGTTGGGTTGGATGTTCGTCTTTGCGTTCATGATGTGGGGAACGGTCGCGTCCGCCGAGGAGATCGCGATCGGTTTTACGGGGCCGTTGAGCGGACCGGCCGCCGAGTATGGACAGGATTGCTACAACGGCGTGGAATTGGCGGTGAAAGAAATCAATGCCGCGGGCGGCGTAACCGTCCAGGGCAAAAAATATACCTTCAAGCTGGAAAAACTGGATGACCGGGTCGACCCAACCCTGGCCAAGAACAATGCCATTCGGTTCGTGAGTCAAAATAAGGCCATCGCCGTTTTCAACCCTGTGGCGACAACGGTGGGCGCCCTGATGGCCATTCCCGAACAGAACTTCATCATCGCGGCCTATTCCAGCGTCCATACCATCATGGACAAGAAGCATCCGATGATCATCAACCCCGTTCCGAACTTTGTCGCCTACGCCAAAAACTTCTCCATCGTGGCCTGGGACAAAGGCTGGCGCAACGGCGCAATGGTGGTCACCCTAGGGGCTTACGGAGATGCGTGGCGCAACGTATTCAAGGCGGTCTGGGAGAAAAAAGGCGGCAAAATTCTGGCCGACAAACCGGCCAATTACTATACGGAAACGGACTTTTCCGCGCAGTTGACGGCGGCCATCGCCACCAAGCCGGATTTCCTGCTCGTGGGCGGTCCTTCGGCCCCCACCGCCCTCGTGATTGAACAGGCCAGAAACCTGGGCTTCAAAGGCGGGTTTATTCTGATCGACCAGGCCAAACCGGATTACATCGCCAAAACGCTCGGAAACAAACTGAAGCTGCTGGAAGGCATGATCAGCACAGGCGACATCAAACGCCTGCCGCTGCCGATCATGCCGGATTACAGCAAGCGTTACAACGCGGCCTACAAAGGGTCGGTCGTCAACGCGGAAAACTGCCTGAACTACAACATGATGCATATCATCGCGCGCGCCATTGCCGCGTCGCAGTCGCTGGATGCCAAGGTGGTCCGCAAGAACATTTACAAAGCCCTGCCGACCGCCGGCGACAAATTTCCGAACGAACTGTTCAATATCGAGGAAAACGGCGTGATGAACTGCGGCACCATCATGCAGTACGTCAACAACGGTCAGTTCAGCAAGGTGGACTACGTCGTTTCGTTCCCGAAGACCAAAGAGGAATTTGAAAAAATCAAAAAGATGAGCAAGAGCACGGACCCGAAGCAGATCCGCTGGGTGCCGCTTCAGTAGCTTATCCGCCGGGAATCAAACCGGCGTAATTTGCCGAGAATTCAACGGGTAAAAAAGAACCCCCGTTCTCCACGGTGAGAACGGGGGTTTTGTTTTTGCCTGACCTTGTCCGGACCATCGGATTGCAAAGCCTGCCGCTACTCCGACAGGATTTCCTTAAACTTCACCGGGTCCGTCGCATAGAGCACGGCCCGCTCCACGCCTTCCGCCCGGAATTCATGAACCTTCAGATAGTCGGGATTGTTGGCCATGGCCAGGAACGCCTTGCGAGACGGGTAAGAAACCAGCATCAACAGATCCCAGTCTTCTCTCCCCTGGAGCAGTTCTTTCGGCTTTCCGAAGTACAGCACCTTGGCGCCGACAGCCTCGACAAAGGGCCCGGATTCCCTGATATAGCGGAAGTAGGACTCCCGACCGCCCTCCTTTTTAAACTTCAGCAGATTGAGCATGACAAACGGCTCCTGGTTGGGATTGTCGGCCAGGGCCCGAAACTGATCGGTGTTGGATTCGATGCCGGACATGATGCTTCCTCCTTGGAAAAGACGGACGAAAGAATGCCGACCGTCTTTCCGGTTTTGAATGGTCATTTAAAAAAGCGGTTCATCAGCTCGGCCACTTCCCGGGGCTTTTCCTCCTGAAGGAAATGAGCGGCTTTGATTTGTTCGACCTGTATCGAATCAAAGCAGTCTTCCAGGTGGGTGATGTTTGCCGGAATAATGACGGAGTCTTCATTGCCGTAAATATAGAGCGACGGCATGGAAAATCTTTTGCCGGCCAGACCCGCCCAGCGGGGAGCGTCCAGCGCCATGGAGCGGTAATAGGAGGCTCCGGTGGCCGGCGTATGTTCGATGCTGTAACAGCGCACATATTCGTCGATGGCCTCCCGGGGAATACTGCCGTCCCTGCCTTTTCTCCCGAAGAAAAAGCTGACCCATTCGCGTTCCTTGCCCGGGATCATGGCCTCCGGGAGGCCCGGCATCATTTGAAAATATTGATACCAGTAGGGAATGTATCGCATGGCGATCATCGCTTTGGTGACTTCCTCGGCGCCCTTGACGTTGGCAAGGACGGGGATGTTCAGAATGACCAATTTTTTGATCCGGTCGGGAATCAGAAAGGCCATTTCCTGGGCCACGATGCCGCCCCAGTCGTGGCCGGCAAGGAAGAAGTCCCGGATGCCCAGCGCGTCGAGGATTTCGATCACGTCTTTGGCCAGCTCCACTTTTTGATAGGCTTTGACATCCAGCGTCCGCTCACTGTCCCCCAGGCCCCGTAAATCCGGTGCGATCACGCGCAGGTTCGGATCCAGATCAGCGGCCACGCCTTCCCAGCAGTAAGAGCTCTCCGGCCAGCCGTGCAGCAGGACAACGGGCCGGCCATCCATGTTTTCGCGGTCCCGGACATTGAAGGTGCCCCTGGATACGGTGATTTTTTTTGTCTTCAGGGTCATCAGACGCCTCCTTTCGAACGTTTTTCGTACAACCAACGATCGTTGGTTTTGTTAAATGGATGCCGGGATACTGTCAAGTATTATTTTAGGTCTTGAAGTCCCGGCAGACGAAGTTTTTATTTTATCTTCAAAAACAATGGCTTCCACACACTATCCGGCGGGAGCAGGAGTCCGCGGTCGCAACGGCACGAAAAAGGCCTTGACAAAAACGGCTTCTCCCATTAAATGCAAAAACCAACGTTCGTTGTAATATTTATCGACGGCGGGGCCGGGGGAATTCACCGTCGGCATCCTCATCAAAAAAGGAGATGTATTATGATCAAATCAAGACTGTGTGACATGATCGGCATCCGGTACCCGATCATCCAGGCGGGGATGGGACCCTTCAGCAACAACAACCTCTGCGTGGCCGCCGCCAATGCCGGCGTTCTGGGGCTTCTTTCCACCAGCGGGCTTTTCAACAAGAACGATCAGCCCTGGATTTACAAGGCCTTCGTGGAAAGCGGAGAGGCGGGCATGGACGATGACATGGCCACCGTGATGGAAAAGGTTTTGAAGCGCACCTACCGGCTGGTCAAAGACAAGGGGGGCATTTTCGGAATCAATGTCATGGTATCCGCGGAAGTCAAACCCTATTCGACCATCATGATCGATACGGCCATCCGGGTCCGGGAGGAAAATCCCGACATGAAGAACAACTTCAAAGTCATCTTCACCTCCGCCGGCGACCCCGTGGGCTGGAAAGAAAAGATCAAGGGCGCGGGTTTCACCTGGATGCATGTGGTCCCGTCCGTCAAGGGCGCGCTGCGCTGCAAAAAAGCGGGGGTGGACGTGATCGTCGCCTCGGGCCATGAAGGCGGATTTCACACCTCCTGGGAGCCGGTTCACTCCATGATCCTGCTGCCGGCGGTGGTGGACGCCGTGTCCGATGAAAAGACGCTGGTCGCGGGCGCCGGCGGATTCTGCGACGGCCGGACGCTGGCCGCCGCACTGGTTCTGGGCGCCGACGGCGCGCAGATGGGAACGAGATTTCTGGCGACGAAGGAAAGTGATTTTCACCAGATCTGGAAAGAGGGCGTAGTCGCAGCCCAGGACCGGGGAACGCTGGTCGCCCGGGGCTTCGTGGGACCGGCCCGCTGGCTGAAGACACCCCGCAGCGAAGAGCACGCCCAGAACACGCTGAAGAAATCCCCCGGCGTTTTTCTGGGAACGCCCGACGATTACTCCACGATGGACATGTCGCTGATTGAGTTCGAGATCGAATCCATCAAGGCGGTGTACGAAGGCGACCGGGAAAAGGCGCTCATGGCCGCCGGCGAAGTGGCCCAGCGGATCAATGACATGCCGCCGGTCCACGACGTGGTGCAGGGCATTGTCCGGGACGCCGAGGCAACCCTGCGCGGCATCGAAAAGAAACATCTGGCCTGATGAATAAAAAAGCCGGGAGGCGACTCCCGGCTTTTTCACCCCCCGCGGGACCAGCGTCACGCCGTCACCGCTTTAATCACATGCGTTTCGAGCAGATCGCTCAGTTCTTCCTTGGAATACCGCTTCATGTTCCAGTTGCGCAGCGCGTGAAGGGACAATTCGTAAACAATCATATTCGCGGTAAAGGAAGCATCCTCGAATTGAAACACATTTTTTTCCCGGCCCCGCCGCAGAATCTCCTCGATGCGGGCGACCACCTGGCTTTCCCGGGAAAGAATCACCTTCAGCAGACGCTTGGGAAGCGACTTCGATTCCCGGTACAACAAAAGGATCTCCTGCCCGTAGCCGAAACCGGCGTCGATGAACTCACGGATCACGGTTCTCAACTGCAGCACGGGATCCTCGATGCTTGTAAATCCCTTCTTTTCGAAGAGTTCGAGCTCGCGGCGGTGAATCATCTCGATCACCAGAAAAAGGATCTCCTCCTTGCTCCGGATAAAGTAGTACAAGTTCCGGATGTCGATGCCCGTGGCTTTGGAAATTTCGCGCATGGACGTCTGCGCATAGCCCTGCTTCATGAAAAGTTTTGTGGCTTTTTTGATGATCTGCGACTGTCTTTTCAGAAACAGATCGCTGCTCTTTTTCGGCGTGTCCTCCTTGCCCGCAAGGGTCTTTCTGGTCATGGATGGCATCCGGGTCCTTTCACTGAATTTCGATTTCCTTACAACAAAGCCGGCCTTTCTGTCAATGTAAATTGAAAATATTACTTGACAAATTGACACCGGCAAAATAATTGTTACAACCAACGATGGCTGTAGGGAAGCGCCTTCGGGCCGCCGTTTTAAAAAAAGAAAAATCCGTCAAAAATCAAAGAGGAGGAAAGAAAATGAAAATTCAGGATGTGAAAAATGTATGTGTCGTCGGCGCGGGCAACATGGGGCATCAGATTGCGCTCCAGTGTGCGCTTTCCGGTTTTAAAACCGTCAGCACCGATGTCGTGCCTGCCGTTCTCGAAAAGGCCCAGAAGTTTGTTGAAGGTTACCTGCCGGGCCGTGTGCAGAAGGGGAAAATGACGGAGGAAGCGGCAAAGAAGGCCCGCAGTCTGATTTCATTTACAGGCGATCTGAAGGAAGCCGCCAAAGACGCAGACATCGTCATTGAGGCCGTCCTGGAGCGCATCGACCTGAAGCGCAAGGTATTTGCCGATCTGGACAAGTATGCTCCGCCCGCGGCGATCCTGGCGACCAACAGCTCCTTCATCGTGAGCTCCCGGATTGCCGATTCCACCAAACGCCCTTCCCAGGTCTGCAATCTTCACTTTTTCAACCCGGCGCTGGTCATGAAACTGGTCGAGGTCGTTCAGGGGCCGCATGTTTCCGACGAAACGGCGCAGTGCATGATGGACTTCTGCCTGAAGATCGACAAAATCCCCATCCACATCAAGAAGGAAGTGGACGGCTTTGTCCTGAACCGGATTTTCGCCGTCATCCAGCGGGAAGCCCTGTGGATGCTGGAGATGGGCGTGGCCTCTTTCGAAGACATCGACAAGGCCTGCGTTTACGGCGCGGGGCACCCGATGGGCCCGTTCCGCCTCAACGACCTGACCGGAATTGATCTCACCTACGACATCTGCATGAGTCATTTCCTGGAGTCCGGCAATCCGGCCGACCTTCCCTCCCCCAGCGTCGTGAGGAAGGTTACCGAAGGCAAATTCGGCCAGAAGACCGGCGAAGGCTGGTACAGCTACAAGAAGTAAGAACACAAAAAGGATTCGGATTTTGGGGCCTGTTTGCCGCCGCGGCGGCAAACAGGCCCTTTGACTTACAGCTCCGGAACGCCCGATGGAATGAGGCAGGCAAAAACCAGCTTCCGCGCTCCCGTGTTGCGGACCTGATGCTCTTCCCCGGGCGCGACAAACAACACGGTTCCCGGGCAAATCGGGTGCCACACCCTTCCGTCGTAAATTTCCCCTTCTCCCGAATGGATGAAGATTTCATGCTCCCAGGGATGCGCATGCCTGGGGGAATGTCCTCCCGGCGCGATCTCGAAGATCCGCATGCAGAAATGGCTTGCTCCGTCTTCTTTGCCGATGACGACGCGGGCGGCTATCCCTTTCGCCTGGTCGTTGTCCACCAGCACCGGCGTCACCGATGTGTATGGCTTGATTTTCATACCGTCCTCCTGTCCCGTTCAATCCGCGAGCGGCGCGAACACCTCGCCGAGCGTCGGGTGCGGAAGCACCCAAGACCTGAATTGACTTCTCGTCCATTTCCCGGATGCGGCCAGCGCGAGCGGGGCCAGAAGCTCTGCCGCATGGTCGCCGGCGACCACCGCGCCCGCGATGACATCCCGATGGAAAATGATTTTGACGAATCCCTGCCCCATCAGCTCAGCGCGGGCCATCAGGTTGGCGCCGTAGTCGGAACGGACCACGTCGATCTCCAGACCTTCGTCCCGGGCACGCCGCTCGGTCAGCCCCACGCGCGCAATCTGCGGATGGCTGTACACGACGGATGGAATGAGGGCTTCGTCGTACCGGTGATGACTTTCACCGAACATGCTCTCGACGGCAACCCTGGCCTGGAGGGATGCCCGGTGTGCCAGCATCATGCCTCCGGTGACATCTCCCGCCGCATAAACGCCATCGACGCAGGTCATCATCTTTTCGTCCACACGGATTCCCTCGCCCGTGTAGTCCACCCCCAGCGCGTCGAGCTGATCGGCGTGCAAAACCGGCACCCGGCCCGTGCACAGCAGGGCTGAGGAGGCCCGTATGGCCAGGTCTTCGCCGTTTTTCCGCGCCGACATTTCGACGCCGTCCGCCGATTCTTCCAGGCGAACGAGCCGGGTTGAGGTGTGCAGAACAACCCCCAGGCGCGCCAGCTCCTGACTCAGCAGATCCGCCGCTTCTTCGTCCTCCCGGGGCAGAATGCGCTCCAGCAGCTCCACCAGCGTCACCCGGACACCCAGTTCGGCAAACAGCGTGGCGTACTCGACGCCGATAAAACTGCCGCCGACAATGATCATGCTGGGCGGCAGCAGTGCGAGATGGAGAAGTTCATCGGACGTCCATATGCGCTCGGATGTTCGAAGGCCCGGCAGAATCTGCGGCTCCGAGCCCCAGGCAATCAGTATGTTTTTCGTTTTCAAAAACTGCCGGATGCCGTCTTCTCCGGTGCAGCGCACCTCCCGGGGCGAGAGGATTTCCCCGAGGCCGGTTTTGCTTTCCACCTGCGGGCCCGCGATCATTTTTTGCGCTCCCAGGGCCGCGATCCGGACCATCTGATCACGATGTTTTTTCATGGCGGAAAAATCGACGGCCGCACCGGAGACATTCACACCGACGCGCTTGAGCTTCTTCAAATCCGCGTAAAACCGGCTGCAGGCGAGCATCGCCTTGGTGGGAATGCAGCCGCGGTGTGTGCAGGTCCCGCCCCAGCTGCCTTTTTCGATGATAAGCACGCGCTTTTTCCCGGCCGCCGCCGTCTGAGCCGCCGCGAGTCCCCCCGGTCCCCCGCCGATCACGATCAGATCATAGTTGTCGGACATGATGTTCCTCCCGTGGAAAAATGTTTAACACAGGCTTCAGGGCCGGGCAAACGGAATTTACCCCGGACGGGCCGCCGCAAAACAGGCCGCCTCGGACCAAAAGACCCGGGCACGTTTCGGCGGAATTGAAACTTGTCATCCCTTCCATTATCTGCTAGTTCAAAAACCAGGATGGCGCGGATGAAAAACGTTCTAACCGTTTCACAACTAAACGATAATATTAAAACCTTTCTGGAGGAGGCCTTCGGAATCCTCTGGGTGGAAGGGGAAGTTTCCAATCTGCGCCGCCCCCAGTCCGGGCATGTCTATTTCACGCTCAAAGACGACAAAAGCCAGATCCGGGCGGTTTATTTCCGCCCCTACGGCGTCCGGGCGGTAAAGTTCGACCTGGAAGACGGCTTGAAGATTCTGTGCCGGGCGCGCCTGAGCGCGTACCCGCCCCGCGGCGAATATCAGCTCATTGTGGAATCCGTGGAACCGCAGGGCGTGGGCGCTCTGCAAAAAGCCTTCGAACAGCTCAAGGCCAGACTGGCCGCCGAAGGACTGTTCGACGCGTCGCTCAAAAAACCTTTGCCCTTTCTTCCCCGGCGCATCGGCGTGATCACGTCACCCACGGGCGCGGTGATCCGGGATATTTAAAACATCACGCGCCGGCGCTTCCCCTGCGTAAATCTTCCGATCGCACCGGCCCGCGTGCAGGGCGCCGAGGCGGCGGGAGAAATCATCGCAGCCCTGCGCCGTCTTCACGCTTGGGGAGACGTGGACGTGATCATCATCGCGCGGGGCGGCGGTTCCCTGGAGGATCTTGCCCCTTTCAACGACGAAACGCTGGCCCGAGAAATCCGCCGTTCCACCATTCCGGTCGTCTCGGCCGTCGGCCACGAAACGGACTATACCATTTGCGACTTCGTTGCCGACCTGCGGGCGCCCACACCCTCGGCGGCCGCGGAGCTGGTCGTCCCCCGCAAAATCGAACTACAGGAAACTCTGCACGACCTGTACCGGCGGCTCCTGGCCTCGCAAAACCGCTGCCTGGCCCTGCAAAGAGAGCGACTCCATTCGCTGGCCGCCCGTTTCAAAGACCCGCGCCGCTATCTGGCCGATTACGCCATTCAGGTAGACGATCTGCGCGAACGGCTGAAGCGCGCCCTGGCGCATCGAACCGAGGCCGTCGCCGGCCGCCTGAAGCCGCTGGAAGCGCGCCTGCGCGGCGCCGATCCCCGGCGGCGGATCCGCGAACACAGCCTGCTGCTTGCCGGCCTGGAGAAAAACCTGCGCGGCGGCTGGAACCGTTTTCTCCTGGAGCGCAGCGAACGGCTCAAGAAAAACGCCGCGCTGCTTTCCTCCCTGAGCCCGCTGGCCGTTCTGCAGCGCGGATACAGCATTACGCGGCGCCTGCCGGAGGGAGAAATCGTGCGCGATGCAAAGCTGTTGACGCCGGGAAACCGGCTTGACATTCAAGTGGCGCTGGGCCGCATCGAGGCGCGGGTGGAGAAAATAAAATAGCTCGTAGCGGATAGCTCCGTCAAAACAATACCGGGGGAGTGAAAGCAATGGCGAAAGAAAAGTTTGAAGACGCGCTGGAAAAACTGGAACAAATCGTGAGGGAGATGGAGGCGGGAGACCTGCCGCTGGACGCCGCGCTGAAGTCCTTTGAAGAAGGCATTCGCCTGATCCGCTTCTGCTCGGCGAAACTTGAAGAAACCCAGCGCCGCGTGGAGCTGCTGCTGGAAAAAGAAAACTCCCTGCAAACCAGGACGTTTCAGGACGGGCAAGAAGATGAAACAGGATGATTTTCTTGAGGCCTATTTGAAAGATCGGCGCAAGATTGTGGAAGAGTCGCTGGAACGCTACCTGCCGGGCGAGAACCAGGAGCCCCGGGAACTGCATGCGGCCATGCGCTACAGCGTTTTCGCCGGCGGCAAAAGGATCCGGCCGATTCTCTGCATGGCCTCCGCGGAAGCCTGCGGCGGGGATTTGGCGCCGGTGATGCCGGTTGCCTGCGCGCTGGAGCTGATCCATACCTACTCCCTGATCCATGACGACCTGCCGTCGATGGACAATGACGACTTCCGCCGCGGCAAGCCCACCAGCCATAAAGTGTTCGGCGAGGCGACGGCGATCCTCGCGGGTGATGCGCTCCTGACGGAGGCTTTCGGACTGCTGTCGCGGGCGGAAAAAGTCCGCCTGGCGGCGGAGAGGCGTTTGGCCGTGATTCAGGAAATGGCTCTCGCCGCGGGCGCAGCGGGCATGGTGGGCGGGCAGATGCTGGACATTCGAACGAACAAACCAGCCCCGGACATCAATGCCCTGACGGACATGCACCGGCGCAAAACCGGCGCGCTCATCGCGGCGGCGGTCCGGACCGGTGCGATGCTTGCGGGAGCCGACGACCGGAAGCTTTCGGCCTTGACCGGCTACGCGAACCGCATCGGCATCGCTTTTCAGATCGCCGACGACATTCTCAACGTGGAAGGCGACGAGCGTCTCATGGGGAAAAGCACCGGGAGCGATGCCGCGCTGGGAAAAGTCACCTACGCGTCGCTGCTGGGGCTCGAAGCGGCCAAAGCAAGGCTGGCCGAAGAGGTCGGAGAGGCCGTTACCTGCATCGCTTCCTTTGACGCACGCGCCCTGCCGCTGCGGGTGATCGCCCGCTTCATCATGGAAAGAAAATCGTAAAGGCTTGCAAAACCCGATGAAACCTCCGGAAATCATTCCTTACCGCGTGCTGGACAGAGTCAACGATCCGGCCGACCTGCGCGGACTCTCCGTCGCGGAGCTTCAAAAACTGGCCGGGGAAATCCGCGACCTGATCCTCTCCACGGTTGCGACCACCGGCGGGCACCTGGCCTCGTCGCTGGGCACCGTGGAGCTGACGCTCGCGCTGCACTATGTCTTCAACACGCCGCAGGACCGGCTGATCTGGGACGTCGGCCATCAGTCCTACGCGCACAAGATCGTCACCGGCCGAAAAGAAAAATTTTCCACGCTGCGCCAACGCGGCGGCCTCAGCGGCTTCCCGAAGCGGTCGGAGAGCCCCTATGATACGTTCAATGTCGGGCACAGCGGAACTTCCATCGCGGCGGCGGCGGCCTTTGCCGAAGCCCAGTGCCTGAAGGGGGAGCGCAACAAAATCATCGCCGTGATCGGCGACGGCTCCCTCACCACCGGCATGGCGTTCGAGGGATTGAACTGGTCGGGCGACCGGAAGAAGAACCTGATCATCGTGCTGAACGACAATGAAATGTCCATCTCGCCCAACGTCGGCGCGCTCTCGTCCTATTTGAACAGAATCATGACCGGCGACCGGGTCACCCGCTTCAAAAGCGAGCTGAAGAGTTTCTTCAAGAGCATTCCCGGCATCGGCGAACAGATTTTAAAGTTTTCACAGCAGATCGAAGAATCCGTGAAAACCTTTGTGGTTCCCGGCGCGCTGTTCGAGGAGTTGGGGTTCACCTATGTGGGTCCCCTGGAGGGGCACCGCCTGGACTACCTGCTCAAGAACTTTGAAAACGTCAAGAAACTGGAAGGCCCCGTGCTCGTGCATGTCATTACGCAAAAAGGCCGGGGCTACAAATTCGCGGAGGAAAATTCACCGACCTACCACGGCATCGCGCCCTTTGACGTGGAAACCGGCCAAACCCTCCCCTCGGCCAATCGCGCTCCCTCTTATACGGAAATTTTCGGCAAAACGATCACCGAACTGGCGGCCGCCGATTCCCGGATTGTCGCCGTCACGGCGGCCATGTGCGAGGGCACGGGGCTGGAAGGATTCCGCAGCGTATTTCCCAACCGGTTTTACGATGTCGGCATCGCGGAACAGCTGGCCGTAACCTTTGCCGCGGGTCTGGCCGTCCAGGGGCTGGCGCCCGTTGTGGCGATTTATTCCACCTTCCTGCAGCGAGCCTACGATCAGATTCTGCACGATGTCTGCCTGCAAAATCTTCCGGTTGTGTTTGCCGTGGACCGCGCGGGCATCGTCGGGGAAGACGGAGCGACCCACCAGGGGCTTTTCGATCTGTCCTACCTGCGCAATCTCCCCCATCTGGTCATGATGGCCCCGAAAGACGAAAACGAGCTGCGGCACATGCTCAAAACGGCCGTCGGCTGCGGCTCGCCCGTTTCCATCCGCTACCCGCGGGGCAAGGGAGTAGGCGTTCCTCTCGACGGCGAGATTTCGACGCTGCCCCTGGGGAAAGGCGAAGTGCTCCGCGAAGGCTCTGATCTGGCGATCATCGCCATCGGCTGCACCGTTCATCCGGCCATGAAGGCGGCGCAAAAACTGGCGGAAGAAGGCGTCGAAGCCAAAGTCATCAACGCCCGGTTCATCAAGCCGCTCGACGCGGAACTGATTTTGAACACGGCCGCATCCGTCAAAAAAATTCTGACCATCGAAGAAAACGTTCTGGACGGGGGATTCGGCAGCGCGGTCCTGGAGCTGTTTGCCCAAAACGATGTGACCGGCATAACCATCCGAAGGCTGGGCATCCGGGATGAATTTATCGAACACGCCAAGCAGAGTGAACTGCGCGCCGAACTCGGCCTGGATGAAGAGGGTATCCTCCGGGCGTCCAGAGAAATGCTCAAAACATAATCGGGTGACCCTCCAGAGAAATTCTTCACGGTTGAATGGACTGAAAACGGCTTTTTTCGTTGACACCGCGCGCGTTGTTGTGACTATATATATAAAAAAACGATAAACGGTCAGGCCCGCCAGGACTAGCCGAATAATCTGATTCATCAAGAAATACAAGGAGGTACAGCAATGGTAGAAGCGACAGCAGGAAAGGGTGCGTCTGCGAACCTGGACGCGTATTACATCAAACCGAACAATCTGGTCGATCTCTTTGAGGAAAGCGCGGTCCGCTACGCCGACAAAAATCTGTTCGGCACCAAGAACAAGGACACAAACCAATACGAATGGGTGACGTACGGCGCCGTCGCCGAACGGGTGAACAACCTGCGCGGCGCTCTCCATAAGCTGGGATTGAGCAAGGGCGAAAAAGTCGGCGTCATCGTCAGCAATTGCACGGAATGGTTTGTGTGCGCCAATGCCACTCACGGCCTGGGCGGCATTTTTGTTCCCATGTACGAAAAGGAGCTGCAAAAAGTTTGGCAGTACATCATTTCAGACGCGAGCATCAAGTACCTTTTTGTCAGCAATCAGAACATTTATGACATCGTCATGGGGTTCAAGAAAGATATTCCGAGTTTAAAGGACGTCTTCGTTATTTTCGGTGAAGGGGAAAAATCGCTGGCGGCGCTGGAGAAAATGGGCAAAGAAAACCCCGCTCCCTCCTACAAGCCGCACTGGTCGGAGACGGCCTTTATCATCTACACCTCGGGCACCACCGGAGACCCGAAAGGCGTGATGCTGCACCACGGCAACATGACCCACAACGCCCGTGAGTGTCACGATACTTTCGACGAGGGAGATCCGGAAGAAGTGGGTTTGTGTATTCTTCCCTGGGCGCACAGTTTCGGCCTGACCGCCGATCTGCACACGTACATTCTGGGCGGCTGGTCGCTGGCATTTGCCGAATCCGCCGACAAGCTTCTCATCAATTTCAGCGAGGTCAAGCCTACTCACATGTCGGCCGTGCCGCGCGTCTTCAACATTATCTACGATAAAATCCAGCAGGGAGTGGCGGCGGATCCCGTCAAAAAGCAATTCTTTGACGCGGCCTGCGCCGAAGCCGTCAAAAACCGGGGGCTTTCGGAAAAAACAAAGGAATTCAAAGATCTTGATGCCCTGGTCTTTTCCCAGATTCGCGCCATCTTCGGCGGAAGACTGAAGCACGTCGTGACCGGCGGCGCCATGATGAAGCCGGAAATCGCCCTGTTCTTCGCCGATGTCGGCGTGCCCACCTACGACGGCTATGGCCTGTCGGAGACCACGCCCGTGATCTCCAACAATTCGCCCAAGCGGGGCAACAAATACGGAACGGTCGGCAAGCCTTTCAAAGACACCCGTGTGGTCATCGACAAATCCCGCGTGGGGGAGGACAGTCCGGACGGCGAAATCGTGGTTTACGGAGCGCAGGTCATGCAGGGTTACCTCAATAAACCGGCCGTCACCAAGGAAGCCATGATGCCGGATACCTGGAACGGGTTTCCCGGCGTGCGAACCGGAGACCGGGGCTGGATCGATGAAGACGGCTATCTGCACATCACCGGCCGGTTCAAGGACGAATACAAGCTGGAAAACGGCAAATACGTGCATCCCGAATCCATCGAAAACGAGATGAAGCTTTTGAGGTATGTCTCCAATGCCGTCGTTTACGGGGAAGGGCGCCTGTTTAACGTCGCGCTGGTCGTTCCGGACTTTGAAGCGCTGAAGACCGATCCCAAAACGTCCGCGTGGGCGCAGGGCTCCCGCGAAGAAACCATTGCCAACAAGGAATGCACGGATTTTATCTCCAAAGAAATCACCGAGCATCTGCGCAAAACGTTCGGCGGATATGAGATTCCCCAGAGATTTCTTTACATCACCGAGGATTTCACGGTCGATAACGGCATGATGACCCAGACCATGAAACTGATTCGGCGCAACATCATGAAAAAATACGGCGACCAGCTGATTGCGCTTTACAGCACCTGATCGATCCGTTCAGCCGGTCAACCCTATCCAAACCGGAAAGGGGCGCGGGGAGAATCTCCCTGCGCCCCTTTTTTCAACAGTCTTTAAAGGCATCCCTTGTTTTTCAGCGCGTGAACAACGAGAAAATTGTTCCCGTTCCCCTTCTTCCGACCGCTCGCTCAACAAAACGCACGGTTTGGTCAAAATGGCCCCGCCGTTCGGGCGATTTGAAGTCTTTCGGCCGCTTCTTTCGGGCGTGGAGTTCCTCAGGCGTTTTGCATGCATTGAACTCCGGAAAGGACCGAAGCGCAGCCTGAAGAGGGTTTGGTTGTCCGCCTGCGCTGTGGCATATCGCGTTGCTTTCGTTACCGACAGCAAAATTTGCCGCTTGTCCCGGGCTACATCTTTTCCCTGATTTTGGCGTATTGGCGCATGCGGGCGAAGACACGGACGGCCTGCTCGGGGAGATCATAACAGGGAAGGCCACCTGAATCCAAAAGATGTTCGCAGGCCGCTTTATCCCGGCTGTCTCCCAGAAGCGATGCAAAGACGGGTTTACGGCGGTCCGATTGAACGACATCGATCAGGGACCGATACACCTCGGGATTCTTTTCGGCAAAAGAAATAAACACAATCCCATCAACGCCCCGGTCGTCCAGGAGGGCATTCACCACTTCCGTAATGGTTTTCTCATACCCGTGGGCCAGCCAGTCGGGAAAGATATCAATGGGGTTTTTTGTCTTGGAGGATGTTGCGATCACGCGTCCGATCCTGGCCTGTGTGGCTTCCGCAAGC
>Ga0116147_1000458_pt1 | contig 48855 bp, 46 predicted proteins | sample AD_JPNHG3_MetaG_FD_89749 | JGI IMG/M metagenome (GOLD analysis project Ga0116147, IMG submission 89749) | Active sludge microbial communities of municipal wastewater-treating anaerobic digesters from Japan - AD_JPNHG3_MetaG | ecosystem: Engineered > Bioreactor > Anaerobic > Digestate | place...
GTAAATTCGGCAAGAACTTTGCCTATTTGTTTTTTTAATTCTGTTAGTAAATTCAAACTTGCATTGTAATCTCTGTCTATTTTTAAACTACATTCATTACAAATATACACTCTATAAAATATTTATATTATTTTATAGAATTTTATAGATTATTTAAAGCAGTTGGTAACCCTCTGAAAAACTATTCAGAGATACTTTTCACAGAGTCCTCTTGTTATTCACTTTTCTTTGCATTTTTCTCGGAATCATTTTGTTCTGCGTTTTGTTCTGCGTTTTTCTCTGTGATATCTTGTTGTTGCGTAGGGGAAGAAGTTAGGGAAAAGTATTTGTCAGGATTTTCTAAGATTTCAACTACACGTTTAATACCTGTAACTGCACTGAGACCATCATCAATTCGTTCGTCATAGCTCCAACGGAAGTGCAACATATTTTTTACAATGACTTGGTCATTTTCAACTACCGGCATTTTTTTTATTGCTCCCATCATTAAAAAAATAGAACAAGCACCATATTCATAGAGATGATGGTATCCTGGATCCAGTCCTAAACTTCCTAGATTGGCGATAAATAGAGAAGCGTACATGGGATCTTTTTCAATAAAAGCATGGGGTAGTAAGTTCCAATAGTCTAAAATTCGGAGGATAAAACAGGCAAAGCGTAGAAGGCATCGTGGTAATATGGTGGCTAAATGTATTTCTCTATCTAGGTATGTTTTTTTATCACTACGTTCGACTCCGATTTTTTCTTGGATCTTGTGAATCAAGTCAGGTAAAGTATGTTCTTTTTCAATGAGAAGTTTGATGATTTTGAGTGGTGATTTAGATACTTTTTCTTTTTTTATAGAAAAAGAAATTTCTACTTTTGTTCTTTGGTATAGGGTATATCCAGCTACATATTGATTGAGATTAGGATGTTCGTAAAGTGCCTGTTTACAAGCATATACTACTAAATGTGTTAATGTGATATGTCGGGAATCACTTTGATGTTTTTCCAAAAATTGTAATAATTTTTCTGCTTCCACATATGTATCATAGTAAACAACAGATTCATTTCGTGTGGGCATGATATAGGGCATAAGTCGTCTATATCGATGTACTTTTTTTACTTTAAAGGAATTTGGTCGTTTCATATAAAGTTTTCCTTGAAGGAGGAATTAATTTTATTTTAGTATAGATAAGAATTATTTTGCTACACAGGTGAAGTCTTGTTGTAATATGGTTTGTAGTTGATCTAGATTTTGTATTTCATAGTGAGCTTGCGTTTCTCCATTTTTATCTTTGTATTTGCCACGATATACTCGCACTGTGATGAGTCCTGCTTTGTTGGCGGTGTCAATATCATGTATAGGGTTATCGCCTATGTAGATTGTTTGTTCTGGTTGGATATTGCATTTTTGACATGTATGTGTATAGATTTTAGGGTTGCTTTTAGAAATTCCTATTTGATCTGTAATAAAAATGGCGTTGCAATCTAAATAAGTATATATATTGAGCCGTATGAGTTTTTCAGCTTGTTTTATGGCGAAGCCTTGTGTAATGACTCCTTTTATAATAGGCATTGGTTCTAAGTATTCTAAGAATCTTTGAACATCTGGATGAGGTTTAAGGTAGCAATGTTTAGCATCATGGTATGCTGCTACTGCTGCTGCAATGAGTATAGCTTTGTTGATGTTTTGATATGTATGAGTTGGAATTCGTAAAAGAAGTTGATCAAAATGTTGTGTATAGTTACTGCTGAATTCTTGAATCACTTCTTGAAGTTCATTATATAGATATTCATGGGGTAAATTTAGACCATAGTTGATCATTGCCTGTATAGCATCTTTTCGTGCTTGTTGTGTGAATTCTGTAGTTGCACAAAGCGTGTCATCTACATCAAAAAATATAGCTTGTAGTGGCTTTGTCATTTTTTTCTTTCGTTGAATATTAAAAGAAAAGAGCCATCTTATGATGACTCTTTTTTAAATTGTATAGAAATTGCAAGCATAGAAAATATGACTATTTTCGAAGTCCTACTGCTCTTTCTTCTTCTTCTTCTAAATCTATGATTTTAGCTTTAATTAAAATAATTAAATCACGTTGTTCTTCTGCTTTTGTTCTTTGAGAGAAGAAGAAACCAATAATGGGGATGTCACCTAATACAGGAACATCTAGTTTTTTATCATAATTGACATAGCTCTTGAGACCACCTAGGAGTAATGTTCCTTGATCTGGTATTCGTACTGTTGTTTCCACGCATTGAAGCATAATTTCTGGTGTTTGAATAGTAACTTCTTGGTTATTATTTCCTAAGCTTGTAGGAGTATCTACAAGATCACTTAATTGTGCAATGGTTGGTCTTAATTCTAATGTGATGTATTTTCTATCATTGGAAATGGTAGGACGTACATCTAGGACAACACCTGTTTGTAATGTTCCCATTTGTGGGTCAGCTATATAAGCCGATTGAGCAACTTCTACGTCAAAGTCTTTAACATAGGAAGTTTGTTCTACAACGGTTAAACTTGCTCGCTGTGTGTTGAATGCTGTTAAACGTGGAGCCATTAAAACTTCAGAACGACCTGTTTTTTTAATCATCCAAACAATTGCATTCAATTGTGTATCATCTAAGGATGCTACTTGGAAAGCTAATCCACCCGTCTTTTTTAACCGTGTATTTACATCATAGTTATCAACATGTTCTGTACGCATTCGCATCTCTTGATGACCTTTTTTGTCTTTTCCAAAAAAGAGACCAGAACTGGGATTGAGATGATGTCTACCATCGTTATCTGCTTTTCCTAATGCACCATTCCTATCATCTACACTACCTAAGTGAGTATCATCTCTTCCTTCGATTACATCTACAAATTCCTGTTTTGTTTTATCATAAACTTGAAGAGCATTTTCACCAATACCTCTCCAGTCAATGCCAACATGTTCTAGAAAATCGTCGGTAACTTGGATGAATCTAGATTCAAGAGCAACCATCATACCAGAGAATCGTCTCATGTCATTTAGAAATTTTTTGATTTCATTCTGCACATCTTCTGTATGAACAACAAGAAGTTGTCCTGAAGTTTCCGCAATGGAATAGTCTTCGTTATCCCATGATTCTGGTTCAATGGTAGATTTAATTAGTTCTGTAAGTTTTTCACCAGTAAATCCTGTTTTACTTTCTGTTTCTTCTTCATCAAATGTAGCACCACCACTATCTTGATCAATCTCTGTCATTAAGCGAATTTTAGGCCCTGGAAAATCTTTAATTTGACCAGTTAAGTCACGAATATCATGAAGAACTGGTATAGATTTGCCACGTGCTAGTTCTGAAGTTTTGCTTGTGATAAAAAGCACGTCGTCTTTGAATAGGTAAACTAAATCATGGAATTGTAAAAGAATTTGAAGGGCATCATCTAGTTTCAGTGAATTTACTTGTAAATTCACTCGTGTACCTTCAATTTCAAAGGTTTGAATAATTTTTGGATCAACAACAATATTGATTCCTGAAATTGTATGAATGTATCGTATAACATCTTGGAAAGGCGTATCACTAAAATTTAAAGAAATGTTGACTGTCTGGAGTTGTGTTTTAATTTTTTGAATAACTGGGGTATCTCCTTCTCCTGCAACAGTTCTATGTAAATCAGACTGGTCTTTTCTTTTGTTAACAACATTATGCCAATATTCTTTATCAGGATATACAATAAGGTCTGTAATAGGTATGGAACTTCGTCTCATGTCTTCTAGGAAAAGTTTCCATTCGTCGATTTTTTTTTGCAAGGTTTTCTCTGCGATGAATGAATGACTAGAATCACGAATATCTTCTAAGAGTTTTTTGGCTAGTTTATTGGAGGAATCTTCACTGAGAACTTGTTGAATGAGGGCTTCTGCTTTGTCGTATTTCTGACGAGTATAAAATTCGGTAGCTCGCTCAATGAGTATACGAATTTTGCTAGCTCGTTGGGCCTGTTCTTCAGCTTCAAAAATTTCTGCTTGACGTCTAGCTTCTTCAACTTTTGCTAGTCTTTCTTCAGCACGATAGGCTTCGGAAAGTGTCTCTGTTTCTTTGATTTTGATTTCAATTTGTTCTCGTAATTTATCCATACCTAATTCATAAGGTGCCCATTTGATAATTTCTAGAGCTGAATTATATTCTGTTATGGCTAGATCATATTCTTTTTTAGCAACATATTCATTACCTTGTCTGTAATGATTTCTTGCTTCTAATTTGGCTTGTTCAATTTTTACTTTTACTTCATTGACATACATGTCATGAAGAGTGGTTGTTTGAGAATCTAGTTCGCCTAAAAAATTGCCAACTAAACTACGTAATTGTAATGCTTCTTCATGTCCAGGATCAAGTTGTAATGCTTGATCTAAAAAGTTTTTTGCTACGTTATATTCGTGTTGGGATATTTTATTTTTTGCTGTGGCAATCAGGTGTCGGATGAAAGTTTCCTGCTGTTTTTGTTCCAACAATTGATCCGCTTCCAGTTGCCTTAATCGTTGTTCTGCATCTCCTAGTTCTAAACTAGAAGTATCTTGTGCACGTTGGTCTGTTTCTGCATTTTCCGTTTCTTGGTCAGCCACAGGTGTGGAGTTTGATTCTTCTAGTTTGACTGAGGTAGAAGTTTGGCATCCTACGACTAAACAGAGGAAAACTAAAATTCCTCCTATCCATGACACATACCTAGCTTTCATGCCTCCACCTTTCAATATGTTTAATTTTTTTTTTATTAATAAATCAACGAAAATAAAACTATAATTTTAACTTAAATTAGCATTTTAGCATTTATTTTATTCTTGTCAAGGAATATTTAAGCACATACAATCCTATTATGTAGCATGTGCTTTTGTTTTTGAGACACATATACCACGAGTAGAATTTTCTATAAAATAAATAAAATCTTGAATTTCTTTTGATTTGAATCCTCTTTCTCGAATTCTGTCTAAAACTCCATTTCGTGGTGTGTGAAAGTACATTCGATATACTTCTCGAATTTCTTTAATAGTTTCTTGTTGTAAATTAGCACGGTTTAAGCCTACTCGATTAATTCCCCAAACTTGGTTTAATTCTCCTGCAATGACAAATGGAGGAACATCCATACTGATGCGAGAGTTCCCAGCAATCATGGTCAATGCACCAATTTGGCAGAATTGATGGATCATGCTACCACCACCAATAAACACTCTATCTTGGATTTTTACATGTCCACCCATTGCTGTATCATTTGCCATAATAACGTGGTTTCCCACTATACAATCATGAGCAATATGGGAACCGCACATAAAAAAACTAGAATTTCCAATAGTTGTGGGATGTTGTGGATTTGTGCTTCTGTGAACAGTACAATGCTCGCGAAAAATATTGTCATTGCCAATAAGGACATGTGTTTTTATATCTTCTTTGAAATTAATATCTTGGGGAATACCGCCTATGGCTGCTCCTGGATGAATTTTGTTTCCATCACCTAACATAGTTCCTTGTCCAAGAAAAGCATGTGCCATAATTCGATTATTTTTTCCTAGTTGAACGTTTTCTTCTATGATTACATATGGTCCAATGTCATTGCTAGGATCTACAATGACGTTGTTTCCTATGATGGCTGTTGGATGTATTGGCATAAATTCTTCTTTCTACGCATTGCTAATACATTGCTAAAAATAAGAAAGAAAGTATTTAAAAAATACTAACTTATTAATAAAATTATTAATATCAATTTTAAATTAATTAGTCAATTATTTTTTAAAATTTTGGAATGTTATTTTTATATTTTTTTAGTATATGATTTTGCGTTGTTACTTTTTGTTTTCCCAATGTTGAAAATTTTGTTGTATTGCTTGCTGATTTTGACGTAATATTTGTTCTGCGTTTTCTTGTTTCGTAGTGATATTGGCATTGCGTCCTGTTGCTTGGGCTTGAAGTATGAATGATTTTAAAGTTCGATATGTTTTACCTTTATCTGTAATTTTTTTATTGTCATCAATCATTTTTTCATCGCGAATGAAAATTTTACATTTTCCATTTTGCTCTAAGAAAAGAGATTCTCGAACAGGCCATTGTGGATCTTGGAATTGAGATATATCGCAAGATTGAGCAAATGTGTAGAATCGATAGCCTTTTAGTAAGGATAGCACTTTTGCCATGACAATGTCTTCAACAATAGTTACTGATGTTTGGTCTTGTAAGGATAGTTCTTTTGCCGTGTAGTTTCCTGTAGTAGATATTAATCCGAATTCATCTTCCTGTTTGTTGATGTGTAAATATTTTTTATTGCTTTCATTGACTAAGATAAGATTATTTTTATGATTTTTTCCTAAGATGCCCACACGACATTCTCCAACTTGATGGATTTCGCTCTTGCTAGGTGCATCGTCTAAGTTACTGTTTTGTGTAGTTTGACAAGAAAATAAAAATAAACAAGATATGATGATTATTATGAATTTCATAAAAAGGTATTCTCCTAAATAATACTCCTATAAATTTTATCATAATGTATTTTGCATTGCAAAGAAAATTATTTTGGTTTTATTACTTAAATTTGAATAAAAAAGAGAAAAGAAAAGATCGTAAAAATTATAAAGAGACATATTTTTCTTAACAATGGTTAAGAATATCTGTCTCTTTATGTTTATTATTTTATATTACGATGTTTATTATTTCATATTTTTTATCGTTTAAAGTAATCTAGTATATCATTGACAGGTTTACTACCTAAGCCTACTATGATCCCTGCACCAATGGAACTGATAATCCAAAAATAAGGTTTATTTTGCAAATGAGCATATTCTGGACTCAGATAAATGAATTGCACACCACCAAATTTACTGACTACTAAGCAAATAAGAATTCCTAGTACGCTTCCAAAGTAAAGGTAACGTCGTACTTTTAAGGATTGTCTACGGCGAAGTTTTTTCTCCCAATAATTTTTTAGGTCAATGAGTTTTTGTGTTTCTGGATTGTATTTAAATTCATTGTCTTCAATTTGTATGTCGCTAGCTCGTGTAACATTCATGGTATTTTTGTAAATTTTATCAATTTCTTCTACTTTATTTTTCAATTCGCTTGTTTCAAATCGAAAGTATTTAATATATTTTTCTAGGGCTGGTTGAATGATTTCAATAATTTTTTGAACAATAAATGAAATAGTTGCTAGAATGGGGGCAATTTCCATGATGAACTCCTTTAAATTGTAATTTCAACTTGACATTTTAGGAAAATTTTTTTATAATAACAACATTCGCTCCCATAGCTCAGTTGGATAGAGCGATGGTTTCCTAAACCATAGGTCGCTGGTTCGAACCCAGTTGGGGGTACAATATTCTTCTAAATATAGCTTTTGATAGTAACTCAAAAAACGCTTACCATTATTTGGCAGAAAATTCAACTCTACTTTAAATAATTAGCTATAAAAAATAGCTAATTATTTTTTTTGAAAGTTTGAATTTTTCGTGCTCTTTTCTTGTAATTCCTTATTCATACTAGATTTTGACTATAGCAAGACTATTATACATTTTTGCTACTTGTTATCAAATAATTTTTTCTTGTAATAAAATTTCCATAATAGGAACAAAGCTTTCTTGATATTATTACAAATATAGCAAATATATTGAAGTATATTATAAATAAATTATAAATATAACTTATTTATTTTAAGTAAATATATTTTATAAATAAATATAATTTATTTATGTTAGTTTTCAAATTTCTATTCTAGAAAAAAAAACTTCCAACATTATTATAAATATACAAATATATTTATAAATTCAACCAAATATATTTGTAATTTTTATTTTATAATTTTCTCATGAGAAATTTGATGAGTTCACTTTTTTATTTGCTGTTATTTTGTTGCTTGTTGTAGGTGTTTTTTTATGTAAGAGATGGCTTTATGAGGAGATTGGAGTAGGCAGAGATGATATGTATCACTCAATGTTTGTATTTGTGCATGAGGTGCATGTTGTTGTATGATATTTGCTGTTTCTTTGAAGGCTGTCATTTCGTATTCACCAATCATGAGTAGTATGGGAGTTGTGATGTTTCGTATTTTGTCTATATTTTGTGGTGGTTCTATAAATTGTTTGTATTTTGTAGGTGTAGAAAGTTCATCCCATCTATGTTTATGTACTGTATCGATCAATAGGGAACGCATTTGTTGTATTTGATCTAATCCTTGCCAAGCAGGGCTTTGAAGCCAAATTTCTGAAAAAACAGGATGTACTTTTTTATATATGTATTGTAGCATTATGAGTTTAGTATACACTTTTGACATGTCCATGTCTTGAGGTCCACCTGCAAGTGCAGGTGCTGCAAGTGTAATGGTTTTAAAATATATAGGATTATCTAGTGCAATTTGCAAAGCCGTGATAGTGCCAAAGGATAAGGCAATGATGTGTTGTATTTGATGCGTTTTACAGATTTTGAATATGGCTGGGCTGAGTTCGTTCAATGTATTGCCTTCTTGTATGTCTGCTGACATACCATGCCCTGGCAAGTCAATCCCTATATGTGTGTATTCAGGAAGGAGTTCCCACATTTCTTGCCAAGAATTAGAATCTAATGTATATCCATGAATCCAAAGGATCGGTTCTCCTGGTCCTTGTTTTTTTTGTATGTAAAGGTCTATGTCTTTCATAGTATGTTTTTACCTCACCAGTTGTCTTCTTCATCAGGCACAAGGTCAAAGCCTTGTGCTGTTTTTGTCAACATATATACAGCAATAGTGCCTACTACAATACCTAAGGTAATTCCTGGTATATCTACAATTCCATGAGCAACAGGATGGTGTTCTGGATTGAAACCATCTGTATGTGCTAAGAAATAATCTTGGAATTCATGAATATGTAAGCTATTAGCAGTGTGGTCATCACGCCATTGTCGAATAGCTCCTTTTTCTAATCCAAGATTGCTTTCATGCAATTGTTGAGGAATGATATAGTTGTCTGGTTTAGGAATTTTAAGGACTTGCCCTGTTTGGACGCATTCATCTCGTACAGAGTCCCAGTCAATCGTTTCTATCATACTTTATTCCTTTGTTCTTTATTCCTTTGTTTTTGTGTTTGCTTTTTTATTGACTTTTTTATTAGGACAAAATTTTTGCAAGGGACAATTGTCACATTTAGGCGAACGTGCAAGGCAGTATTCTCGACCAAGCAATATAAATTGAATAGAGAATGGAATCCAATGTTTTTTAGGAATGATATTTTCTAGATCAAGTTCTATTTTTTTAGGGTCTTGATTTTTAGTAAGGCCTAATCTATTACTGACTCGTTTGACATGCGTATCCACAACAATACCAGGGATTTGAAATGCTTCATTTAAGATAACATTCGCTGTTTTTCGTCCTACTCCTGGGAGTTTTAGAAGTTCTTCCATAGTATTAGGTACAATTCCATTATACGTTTCTAATAAAACTTTAGAGCTAGCTTGTATATTCTTTGCTTTGCTTTTATAGTAGTTGATATTGGAAATTGCCTCTTCAATATCTTCTATATTTGCTTGCATAAAGGATTGCATTGTTGGAAATTTTTGAAATAGTTTACCTGTGATTTTGTTCACTTGTTTGTCTGTGCATTGTGCAGAAAGTATAGTAGCAACAAGCAGTTGAAAGGGGGTAGTATAATGAAGAGGAGATTTTGTATTTGGATATATTTCATCTAATATTTTTAATATGTTTTGAATGTTATTTTTCATAATTTTTACTAATTTTAAAGATAACCAAATTCTTTTAATGTGATGTTATATTTACAAATTTCATCGCAAATTTTATCAATTTTTTCTTGGTAATCGTCAATGATTTCTTCAAGTTTGCTGTATTCTTGAAAGAGACGTAGTCGTTCTTCTTGGATAATTTCAATTTTTTTGTACAGTTCTTCGCCTTTGAGTTTTTTTATTTCATTGAGGTTAATTTGTAAAAATGGTTCGTGGCTTTCTAAATCTGTATTTTTATTGAGTGTATTGTTTTCTTCGTTATCAGAAAGTATTCGTACTTTAGTTTTTTTTAAATATATTTTTTTCATTATATTTTTCTCTATTTTATTTAATAATATTAAGTTCTTTTAAGATATAGTTGAGTTTTTCTATTTCTGTGCATACTTTGTACATTTGCTCTTTATACTCATCTACAATATCTTGTAAGTGGTTGTATTCATGAAAAAGGCGAATTCTTTCTTCTTGAATTTCGTTTAATTTTTTTTGTTGTTTGTCTCTCTCTAGTTTTTTTAATTCGCTTAAGTTAATGTGCATTATCGTTCCCAATAAAAATTTAAATTTGCAAGACCAGCAATTGCTGCTGTTTCTGCTCGCATTGTATAACTTCCTAATAAAAAACTGTTGACTCCGTTTTCTTGTGCTTGTTGAACTTCTATTTCACTAAATCCACCTTCAGGGCCAATCATTAATAAAACTTTTGTTGGTATTGTTGTTTGTTGTTTTAAAAATGAATGCAAAAAGGGTACTTGGGGATCATTATGTGCCATTAAACGTAAAGGAAAATCACTTGTTGCTTGTAATGTTTCTAAAAAGTTCATGATTGAAAAAATTTTTGGGAAAGAGGTATGACCACTTTGTTTTGCAGCAGTAATTAAGAGTTTTTCCCAACGTTCTTCTTTACCTGCAACGTATTTCCCTCCAGCAATGTGTTGTGTGATCATAGGATAGATTCCATCCACGCCTAATTCTACACATTTAGTTAAAATAAAGTCCCAATTTTTACTTTTGATTAGACTTTGTGCAAGATAAATTTCTATATTATTTTTTTGTTGTTTTACTATTTTTTGTAAAATTTTAAGTCGTGCTTCTTTGTTGTTGTATGAAATTAATTTTGCAAGATATTGATTACCGTGTACATCAAACAGTTCCACTTCCATATTGATGGAAGCACGATATACATCAATGAGATGGTGGCGTTCTGGATCGACTAAAATCGCTTCCTGATCCTGTATTTCATGAGAAATATAAAATCGTGGCACTATATTTTCCTTTATATAGAAAGGGGAGATTTCTCCCCTTTCTCCTTAAATATGCTGTTTTAGATATATGCTATTCTAGTTCTTTTCGAATTTCAGCAATTTTCTGTTCATTTTGGTTGAAAATACAAAGTTTAAAGGCTTTTGTATTTAATTTTAAATATTGTTGTTCAAAAGCAAATGTTTCTTCGTTTGTTTTTATAAGTATTTTAGAAACAATATTATCACTACCCATGCGCATTTCTTGAACAAGTTGTAAAACATTGCCTGGCTCTGTAAAAATTTTGCCTCGAATGCGGATTCGATCATGAAGGAAACTTGCTTTTCGTATATCCCAATAAATGACTTGAAGTTGTTGGTTTGCTAAATTCCAACTTTGTTGAGGAACAGGTTGTTCATAATGTGGTTTTGATGGAATTAATGGTTCAGCTGGTTGAGAAGGTGTAGGAATCGGTCTTTGAATAGGGCCAGGTATTGGTTTTGGTTGAATTTTTGGAGGCGTTTGTTGTTCTGGAACTGGTCTTGGTTGAGGAACTGGTCTTGGTTGAGGAACTGGTTGTTGTGTATATGGTGGCAGTGTTTCTTTTTTGATTTGAATTAAAACACGTCCAGAACCTTGTGCTTGTGTTGGTCGATGAAATGCTGTGACAAAGTCCATTCCTGGATTTCGACCTGCTGTATATACACCATCTCTTGTAATACTACCTTCGCCTTGAACAGACCATTCTGGTGTAAAAGGGACTTCTTCATATAATCGATTATATCCTTGGGCAATAAAACGATATGTTTGACCAGGAACAACTGTTACTTGATCTGGTAACACTTTAATAGTAACAATTTTAGTATCAGCAAAAGCACAACTTGCCACTATGAGTAGCAATACAATCAATACATAATTCTTCATAATAATATCCTATTTGTTAATGTCCTAAAAAAAAAAGAATACTCCTAATATTATTATGCCAAAAATTTTTATTTTTCACAATTTTTTTTCGTGATTTTTTATACAGGTCTATGTTTCCATTTTATGCATATATAATTTATATAAATTTTATGAATATCTGGCATAAAATTTGTGCATTTAAAATAAATATGACATACTTATGTAAAATCATGTTTTATGTGTGTTGAAAATATATAAAATTTGTGCATTTAAAATAAATATATCATACTGATGTAAAACAATGTTTTATGTGTATTGAAAATATATAAAATTTGTGCATTTAAAAATAAATATGTCATACTTATGTAAAACAATGCTTTATGTGTGTTGAAAATATATAAAATTTATGCATTTAAAAATAAATATGTCATACTTATGTAAAATCATGTTTTTTTATTGTGTTGAAAATATATAAAATTTATGCATTTAAAAATAAATATGTCATACTTATGTAAAGTAATGTTTTATATGTGTCAAAAATATATAAAATTTGTGCATTTAAAAATAAATATGTCATACTTATGTAAAGTAATGTTTTATATGTGTCAAAAATATATAAAATTTATGCATTTAAAAATAAATATGGCATACTTATGTAAAGTAATGTTTTATATGTGTCGAAAATATATAAAATTTATGCATTTAAAAATAAATATGTCATACTTATGTAAAACAATGTTTTTTATATTTCTAACAATACACATTTACTAATTTGTGCAGCCATTTCACAAGCAATTTTTTGAAATGCTTGTGCTATTGGACTATTTTCATCGGAAATGACAATGGGAGTACCTTTATCTGAATTTGTTCGAACAGAAGTCGCTAAAGGAATTTCTCCTAAAAATGGCAAGTGTAGTTTTTGAGCTAATTTTTTAGCACCTCCTTCTCCAAAAATGTATTCTTTTTCGTTGCAATGAGGGCAAATATAATAGCTCATATTTTCCACTAAGCCTAAAATTGGAACTTCTAGTTGTTGGAACATGGAAATTGCCTTTTGTGCAATGCTCCAAGCTGCTTCTTGCGGTGTACTCACAATTACAACACCACTTACTTCCACTTGTTGGCATAGACCTAGTTGGACGTCGCCTGTTCCAGGAGGTAAATCTACGATTAAGTAGTCTAGTTCTCCCCATTGTACGTCCAATAGAAATTGACTTACTATTTTACTTAACATAGAACCGCGCCAGATTACAGCTTCTTCTTTTGGTAATAGATATCCCATAGAAATCATGCTGATTCCGTAGCGTTGTACTGATATTATTTCTTGTTCTGTGCCATTTAATTCTGAACCTTGGGTGTTTAATAATAATGGGATGCTGGGACCATAAATGTCAGCGTCTAAAAGTCCAATTTTAGCACCCGTTTTTGCAAGTGCCAGTGCAATATTCGCACTTACCGTGGATTTACCCACACCACCTTTACCACTTGCTATAGCAATAATGTGCTTTACGCCTTTTAAAGATGATTTTTTTGAAAATTTGTTTTCAAGCACTTGAGAAGTCAAGGTAATGTCTACGTTTCCAATGCTAGGAATTTGGCGAACATATGTTTCAGCAGCATCACGAATTTTTTGTTTAAAAGGACAAGCTGGAGTCGTTAGTTCAATAGCAAAAGAAACATCATTTCCTTGAATGTGTAAATTTTTAATAAAACCAAGACTAACAATATCTTGGTTTAAGTCTGGATCAAGTACGTTAGACAGAGCTTTATAGACTTGATCCTCTGTAATACAATTCATTTTTTCACCTTTTTATAATATAAAATTTGGAAAAATACACTGTAAATCTTTCTTAACTTTACATTGTAATTCATAAAATTTTCTTGACTTTACGTTATAATTCATGTATTTTTGAATTCAATTCAATGAAGTTTTTTATCTGTATCTTTTATTGTTAAATTGGGAAAATGTATAATAAATTTCTCTTGACTTTACATTATAATTAATACATTATAATGAATGTATTTTCAATTAAATTCAGTGAAATTTTGTTATTGTGTATCTTTTATTGTTAAAAAGGAGTTGTTAATATGAAATTATTTTTAGTTATGTTAGTAGCTTTCAGCATGATGGTGCCTATGGTGGCACAAGAACCAGAAATCCCTGTAGAAGAAGTTGATGAAATTGAATTTGTAGAAGACTTCGCTGAAGAAGAACTAGAAGAAGCTGACCAAGCAATCGAAGAATTAGCCGAAGAAGAAGCTGAAGAAGAAGTCGAAGAAGAAGTTGAAGAAGTCGAAGAAGAAGCCGAAGAAGATGATGATATAGAAGACATTGTGATTGACGCAGATGAAAAAGTGGAAACTGACGCTGAATTTTTAGGTAAAGCAGTTGACAGAATTATTGCTTGTGCATCTAATCTAGAAGCTGAAAAAGATGATGCTATTCTTGATATTGAAGAAAAACAAGAACACCTTAAAGAATTAGAAGCTGAACTTGAAACACTTGGTTGGATTAAAAAACAAGCTCATAAAGTTAAAATCAGCAATGCTGCAAGAAATGTCAAAAAAGCTGAAGAAAAACTAGACGATATTAACGTTCGTCTTTCTATTGTGTATTGTGTTCTTGCATCTTTAAGCAAAAGAGTCATCTCAGACGAAGAAGTTGCAACAGCTAAAGCAAATTTATCAAAAATGTATGACCTACAAAAACAAGCTGTTCAATTCCTTTACAAAAAAAAGACTCCCAATCCTGTACCAGCAGAATATAAAGCCATTCAAAAACAACTCCAAGATAGAGAAGCAAAACGTGCTGAACTAGAAAAAGTAGCTAGTTGGAAAAATAAACACACTAGACTACTTGCTGATCGAAAAATCAAAAGTCTCAAAAAAAGACTAGAAGTATTAGAAGGAAAAATTTTAGTAGATACAGCTATTGCTTTCATCCTTCAATAGTTTGTAGCAATATAGCTATTCTAAAAATATATTTAAAGAGTGATTTTTTCTAAAGTCACTCTTTTTTTATACAATATTATTATCAGAGATCTAAAAAATGGAATGTTATAAATCTAATATTAATAAGGTAATTCAACAGAAAAATTTTAAAATTCCTATTTATCAACGAAAGTATACTTGGAGAATAGAGCAGTGCGAACAATTATTTGACGATATAATAAATACGATCCTGAAAAGTAGAGAATCTCATTTTTTTGGTGCTATTATTATCACTGAAGATAAAAAAACTGATTCTAGATATATTGTTATTGATGGTCAACAACGAATTGCAACTATTAGTTTATTATTACTTGCATTAAAAGTAGCTTTAGATGATAATGTGATACAGTCTAACGATCACGATCCTAAAAGTTTAGGGGACAATATTTTACGTAGTTATCTCATCAATGATGATGTAGACAAACGAAATAACAAACAAGAATATCATATTCAATTAACAGAAGAAGATGATGAAACATATAAATTATTATTTGATAAACTTCAAGTACGACTAGAAACTACTCAGCAACAAAATTATAATGAAAGGGCAACATATCACGGATTCGACGATAAAATTAAAATAGACATAGAAAATGGTAAAGTTAAAAATCAATATATTGTGAATAATTTTCAATATTTTTATCAAAGAATCAAAGAAACAACAAATATATCAGCTTCCCAACTTCTACAAGGAATTAAAAATCTTTCTCTAGTAGAAATCACTATGGATGAAAATGAAGATCCACAACTTATTTTTGAAAGTATCAATGCTACTGGTCTAGATTTAACAGAAGGAGATAAAATCAGAAATTATTTACTAATGGATTTATCTTATGATACCCAAGAATCTTTTTATAACACGTATTGGAAAAATATTGAACAATTAACAAAAAGAGAACGTTCTAGAAAAGATAGTCAAGAGATAGATGGTATTGGACTTTTTATTCGTGATTTTCTCACAGCACGCACTACAAAAATTTCAAAGATTGATAAAACATATGCAGAGTTTAAGACATATTATCAAAAATATTTGCAAGAAGATCCTAAAAAAGATGATCGAGAAGATTTATTTAAAATTTTGCTAAAGTACGCAGAAAATTATCATAAATTTTTATACCCTCAGTCCCTTGCATCTTCTCAACCACAACTTGCTTTGGCATTGTCCTATATTAATCGACTAGACATGAAAACTGTCTATCCTTTTTTATTGGAAGTTTTTCGAGAATTTGAAGGAAATCTTTTAACAGAGCAACAAGTCTTAACTGTCCTTAGTATCGTTGAATCGTATGGTTTTCGACGTTTATTTTGTAATTTGACAACAAATGCTGTGAATAAAGTTTTTCAAAATTTACATAGTGTGATTAAAAATAGAATAAAAGGAGATCAAAATCATAATAATGATAGTTCACCTTTATCTTATGAACAACATCTCCAACAAATTTTGAGCGAAAAAAAAGGGAAAACTCGTTTCCCAGATAATAATGAATTTAAAAAGATGTTAAGAGAAAAAAAAATTGATGAAGAGATGAAAGCAAATTATCAAAAGTATTTTTTTGTACGTTTAGAAAATAAAGATACAGTGTATCAAAAATTACAAGAAAAAGAGAATAAAAAAGAAAGATATACACTCGGATATATTAGTGATAATGTACAGGGAAATTTACTACATTGTTTAGGGAATTTAACTATTACAGGTTATCCTACTAGAAAAAAACGGACATTTGAAGAACAAAAAAAAGATAATTTTGGTTTTGATGCATCAGATAGTATTCTTTGGTTATGTAAATATCCCTTAAAACAAGAAAAATGGACAGAAACAGAAATTAACAGAAGAACAGAAATTTTAGCAAAGCGAGCCATTTGTATTTGGCCAATGTTACAAATACAAAAAATTTCAAAAAGTGAAACGTGCAATCTATTACTAGAAGATACTAATTCTTTTACTTGGACAACACCAGAAAATTTTATGATTAATGATACGATGTTTAAAGTGGAAACATGGGCTGATGTATTAATTAAATCATTGCAATACTTATATCAACAAAATCCAGATTTTTTACATCAAGTTAAAGAACGCACTTGGCTACGCAGTTTATTTTATCCACAGGCAAGATGTGCAAGGATTGTAGAGATTGCACCTAATATTTCTATACAGACTTCTTCTGATACACAAACAAAAGTGAAATATTTGCAAAATATTTTTAAAGAATTTGGAATTCAAGAATTTATGATAACAATATTACGAACAAGTTCAGAAGAAGATGAGGAAGAAGAAGAGCAAGAACAAGAACAAGAACAGGAAGAATAGATAATATATTTTTAACAAAAAATGAACATGCACTTAGAAAATAATATAACAGTTTCTAAATGCATGTTTTATACTTTGTTATAGAAAAAAATTCTATAATTTTTAGTAAATTATGAATTGCAAAAATGGTAAAACAATGTATGATATTTTTGTTTTTCTATCTTTATTTTTAAAAGGAGAATCTTATGAAAAAAAATTTTCTGTTATATGGAATTCTTGTTGTTGTGCTAGTTTTTTCTATATGGAGTTTTGCCCAAAGCGATGACTTAGCACCCTACAATGTGATAAAAAATGGTGAAAAGGCTCCTCTTGGTGAAATAGTTAATATATTAGGTGAAGAAGTAGAATGGAAAAATAAAGTAGTAATTGTAAATTTTTTTGCTACTTGGTGTCCACCATGTAAAAGAGAAATGCCTGAATTAGAAAAAGCATACCAAATGCTTAAAAATAATGAAAATTTTGTTTTACTTTCCATTGGTCGTGGAGAAAAAGAAGAAAATTTATTAAAATTTCAAGAAAAAATGAAAGTTACCTTCCCCTTTATTGAAGATCCAGAGTCCACTATCTATAAAAAATTTGCAAAAGAATATATTCCACGAAATTATGTAATCAATAAACAAGGCGTTGTTATATATCAATCTGTTGGCTATCAATTAAAAGAATTCCAAGATATGATTCAATTAGTTCAAAAAGAATTACAAAAAAAATAGATAGAATTTTATAATCATAAAATTTAGAAAGAATAAATAATACTTTTCAAGTATAGAATTGAAATATGCTATATTGCCTTATTTCTACAGTAATTAAAAGAGGAAGGAAAATTTTAAAATTTTCCTTCCTCTTTGTTATGTTGCATGTGTTTCTGAAAGCATGCAAATATAATAAACAATAAATATGAAAAATCATTTTTGTAAGAAAAAATTTATAATTTCAAAAATTTTATGACTTTTTTTATCAATAGGTGGAAGTTGTAACATACTTCTTGCTTTATTGATCAAAGCAATATCTATGGATTCTTGATTACTAATAGACAAATAAATAGACAATACAGCTGTGCGAAAGGCTTTTGCTGGAACTCGAAGTGTATTGGGAGAATAGCGAGCCGGATGTATATGAATATAGCCTTGTTCTTGATCGCCTGCTCGTAATGTGATGATCGTTGTATCACTGAGTGCAAGATTGTAATAATAGCCTTGGCGAACAATTTTGCCATGTGTTTGTAAAAATTGTTCATACGTTGCTTTATCATGTACATGGTATGCAGAAAGTTTTTCTAAAATTTCGCGTTTTATGTTTTCAGTAGTAAGTTTCCCCATGTAAATATCTAAAATTCCATCACCTGCTTGCTGCACTTTTTGTATAAATTTTTCTTTATTTTCTTGTGCTTTGATATATATATTGGAAAGAATCGTACTTAAATGATGCTTTCCCTCATTGTAGATAATATTGTTTAATTGCATGCTCTCCTCATCTATTGATTAAGTGCATCCCAAGTATTGGGTCCCACTTTCCCATCCACTTCTAAGTTGTTGTCCTTTTGAAATTTTTTAATGGCTTCAATGCTTTTAGGTCCCAATCGTCCATCTAATTTCCCTTTGTAATAGCCTTTTTTATGAAGAAGGCGTTGTATGTTGGCTTTTGTTTTTTCTAATATGTGGACTTTATCTTTTAAGCCCAAAAGATGTAGTATGTCTTCCCACATTTGTTTTCGTCTAGGAACTTTAAGAACAGCAATAGCAAAGTGTTCGTTATTGATAGTTGTAAATCCACAAAATGTATTGCCTGCTCTAGTAGTCCAGCCTGTTTTTCCATACACAGGATATTTCCCTATAGAAAGCTTATTTCCTGTTTTAATATAGTATTTTTTGCCAGAAGAGCTTGTAATGTATGTGCTCGGGCAATTTAATATTTCTCTGATTTGTGAATAACATGATGCATTGGCTGCAATAACTGCTAGATCATAAGCACAAGAATATTGATTTTTTGCTGGTAGTCCATTGGGCGTTACAAAATTGCTTTGTTGGCATCCAAGCTGTTTTGCTTTTTCGTTCATAAGTTGTGCAAATGTCTCCACAGAACCAGCTACTCCTTCTGCAAGAATAATGGCTACATCATTGGCAGATTTTAAAAGCAATGCATGTAGTAAATCTTTGACAATCATTTTGTCACCATTTTCCAACCCTAGCTTTGTAGGTTCTACGGCAACTGCTTTCGGAGAAGTAACAAATTCTTGGTTCCAAAATTTGTTATCTAATACTACCATAGCAGTTAAAAGTTTCACTGTACTCGCAGGTGGTAGTTGTTGCAAAGAATTTTTATGAGATACAATTTCCTGTTTTGTAATATTGAGTACACAATAGGAATGAGATGCTATATTTTCTTGACTAAAAATCGGAAACGATACAAATATACATAAAAATAAAATAAGAAAGATATTTTTTTTCATTTTATACCTCTATTTTTTCTTCTCCTAAGAAGTAAATTTTAAAATAATTTTAATTTGATATTTTTTGAATGGATAATTTCTCATTTAATTATGGCTAAAGAGACCAATTTTTACTAAAAAAAACATACATTTAAAAATTGTTTGGGGAAAGAATGAAATATATATGAAAAAATATGTTGAAATATTTGTAACATAAAATTTTCTTTTTGACAAGAAACTAAATTTTTTTTACAATAATTTTTACAATAAATTTTATATATTTTAGGAGTTAAAAATGTCTACAATTTTTGAAAAAATTATCCAAGGCGAAATCCCTTGTGCCAAAATTTATGAAGATGATAAATTTTTTGCTTTTTTAGATGTAAATCCTATAGCAGAAGGTCATACTTTAGTCATTCCTAAAAAGGCAGATCCTTATATTTTTGAACTCGAAGATAGCACATATGAAGAATTAATGAAATTATCTAAAAAAATTGCTCAACATTTAAAAGAAAAAACAGGTTGCCCACGAGTTTGCATGGCAGTCATAGGGTGGGAAGTTCCTCATACTCACGTTCATTTAATCCCTACTACAAATATGCAACAAGTCCCTTTGAATGGTCCTGACCGTAAAAAATCTTCTTTAGAAGAATTACAAGTCTTAGCAAAAAAGCTTGCCCTGTAGAAAGGATGATCCATGGCAATTGAAAACCGTATTGGAAAAGTCAAAATCAATAAAAAAGGATTTTTAATGGATTTTGACAATAAATGCATCGAAGAAGCTATTTTAAAAGCAGCACGTGAAGTAGATGGATTAGTAAAAAATATTGATCCTGATTCTGTGTATGCTCATTTTTCGTCTAAATCAGAAGAATTTATTGCCCAAGCATTGACAGAAGATGTAATTCTTTGTTTAAATATGCAAAAAGAATACCGCTCGCCCCACCGTCCACCTTCATTAGATGAAATTCATGATACGGTGATTGACGTTCTCATGGATCGAGGTTTTGAACGTGTTTCTTCCTCCTATAGCATTTATCGCGAAGGACAAAATGCTCTGCGTCTTGGCTGGCTTAAAAAACGACAATTTGCAGGTAATGGTTATCCTAAAACATTACTTAAACAACGAGAAAAATGGTGTAAAAAACAGGGAATTCAAAATATAAAAGACTTAAATGAAAAAATCCATCAAGGAAAATTCTTAGAACTTGTGTCTTTAGATACTGAAAGATATGAACAAGAATTACAAAAAGCAGTTTCTCAATTTGAGAAAAAATTTCAACAGAAAAAAATTAAGGTAATGATTATTGCAGGACCTTCTTCCTCAGGAAAAACAACTACTTGCAAAAAATTATCTCAATATCTACACAATCGAGGCTATACATTCAAAATCTTGGAAGTTGACAATTATTTCTTTTCCTCAGAAGAATATCCTAGAGACTGGTTTGGAGACATGGATTATGAATTACCAGAATCTATTGACCTATGCCGTCTCAATAAAGATTTAGAATCATTAATCAAAGGAGAAGCCATCTACCCTCCTATGAATAATTTTAAAATTCGCACTACTTCCCAAGAACCATTTCAATTAAAAGAAAATGAAATTTTATTGCTTGATTGTCTCCATGGTCTTTATCCTCCCACCACAGAAGTTGTACTAAATAACTTAAAATTCAAGGTATATATTGAAACATATCCTGGATTGTTCAATAATGAGGGAAAATCCATTAAATTCACTGATATTCGCATGCTCCGTAGAATGTGTCGAGATGTACGTGATAGAGGCTACACGTTTCAATATACACTTGAACATTGGGCTACTGTACGTAAAGGAGATTTTAAAGGTATTGTACCATATATACTTACAGCTGATGCATGTATTAATGGTGCTTTGTTATATGATTTACCTACTTTAAAATATCAACTCTACAACAACAATGAATCGCCCTTCCAAGATCAGATCCTTGCAAAATATAAAGAACGAGGCAGGTTAGATGCATATCGGCGAGGCATACGAGTAAAAAAATTGTTGGAACAAGTAGAATTACCGACAACAGAAGAGATCAAAAAAATTCCAAAAGATAATCTCATTCGGGAATTTATAGGACAATAATATTTATTTTTTTTTAATAAAAAATATTAAATATTATAAAAAAATAAATTGACAATCATAAAAAAATAATATATAATAATATATCATAAAAAAATTGAAAAATCTTATAGCAAGATAGCAATAAAATATAGATTAAACAACTATACAAAAAAATAAATAACGTAAATGAAGTTGCAAATTTAAACTTATTGTTGTCAATGCTATTTGTAAGATAAGTAAAATTTTATGTAATTTCATTTATATTTTTATTTTTTGAAAAGGATAGAAGATGGGAAAAACAAGTCCAAAAGATGCAAAAGATGCTGCAAAAAAACAAGGTAAAGGTGGAAAAGAAGCTGAAAAATCAGCAGGAAAATCTCAGGGCTCAGCAGCAAAAAAGGGCGGTAGTGCTCCAAAAACAGGTAAAAAATAATCTGTTGTTTTTAAAATTATTTAATGTCATTAAAGGAATCCCTGGATTTCTTTAATGGCATTTTTTTACAATAATTCAAAGGCTTCTTTTAATATTTTTTAATTCAAAGGCTTCTTTTAATATTTTTCTAATCACACACTTTTATGTATTTTATAGAGTATGAGTGGAGGGTATTTGGAATAAAAAAATATTCTAAAATTATATTTTTTAATGATAATCTAATAATTAGTTAAAACTAAACTAATCATTTTAGAAGTACATATTTTTAGGAGCGGGTGTCCTGTGGCGGAACTTACATTCAATGTCGAAAGACTTCAACAAATGGAAACAGCCGCCTTGGTAAAAATCAACGGATCAATTGATGCTAAAACCGTTGTATTATTCCAAGAAAAATTGGATCAATTTCAATTAGAAGGCTATACACGATTTATATTAGACATGGAAGGCATCAAATACGTAAACAGTACAGGTTTAGGTACATTAGTTAATGTTGCTGATGAATTAGAAACAAAAGGCGGTGGAATTGCTCTTATCAAAATTCATCCTAAAGTTAAAGTCGTTTTTGACATGTTGGGGCTCAATGCATTTTTCAAAATTTATTCCAATGAAGAGGAAGCACTGAGCCATTTCCAAAAAAGCGACAAAGATGCTGGGAAAGGAAGTCCCGTATCTACTGCGTCTACAGGATTTCAAGAAATTGCTCGACCTCCTCGCATTACACAAACGAGATCTATCACACAACAACCACCTTCAACACATTCTGCACCAGTATCAGCTCCTATCAATAATATTCTTACAACAAAAGTAAATCCACCTAGTGAACCTGGTGCTCCCTTTTCATTAATATGTGCCATTTGCAAAGTGAAACTTAATATTCCTAAACCAGGAAGTTACAAGTGTCCTCGTTGTGCCACATTTTTTAAATTATTTGAAGATGGTAGAGTGACTTTTTCAGAACGCAAAAAAACATCACCACTGCAAATGAAGCTTTCCTGTACAGATGAATGTATGCATGGACTTGCTGAATTTGTTGCTGTATTGGCAACACGTATTGGTTTTTCTACAGAAGATGTTTTACAACTCAAGGATGCAATTTTTGAAGTATGTAGTGTAGTGATGGAAAAAGCCTATGATAACAAACAATATTTATCTTATAATGTTGTAATCACCCCTTCATCTCTTGATCTTAAAGTCCAAATCTCAGATTATGGAAAATACATATACGACGATAATGTTTTTCCAAAAACTTCAAAAACTATGGATGAATTTGAACATACACAACACCCCAAAGGTGGCAACATTATTTCCTTTGCAAAATCATTTAATAAAAAAACAAGAAGCAACCCATATGGCATATAATTAAAAAAAATACACTATAAAATAAATAGAGCGATGTTGAATCTAAATCAATGCAACATCGCTCTATTTCGTGTCTATTGGGAGTCGAACCCAAGACCTTTAGCTCCGGAGGCTAACGCTCTATCCATCTGAGCTATAGACACAACTGTAGAATACTATATAATGTCATAAAAAAAAATCAAGAATAAAAAATAAAAAACTGGTTTTTTTAGAAAATATATCGTATAATAATAGTGACAGTAGAGTACGAAGTACTTACTGAAATTATAACCAGTTATTTTTATCGACGTTATTAATATATATAAATAACAGAATATATATATATGACGTCTACAATGAATTATTTTATATTTTCATTAAAGGGGTAAAGACATGAGATATTTATTAATTTTATTACTTGTACTCAGTGTACTAGCACAAGGTCAAGCATGGAGTCCTTCTAGCAACCTTGATAAACCTTATAGTGGTAATCGTGGTTCTACATTTATGACAATGAAGTCAGTAGGAACTTTTTTTGATAACTGCTCTATAAAAGAGGTTCTTGGTTTTTTAATTGGTATTCAAGATGATGCCAGTACTGTTTCTGAAGAAGCTGAAGTAAGTAGAACTTATTGGGGCGGTGCAAGAGACACTACATTGATCAATAAATTACAAAAATTTTACAATACAAATACTTCTTCTAGTGAAGTGTTTGATAGTGCTGTAAATACAAATTATTCTCTTGGCACACTAGGTGCATTATCAGATAGTGACTACTGGAAAGAAGAAACTGATAAAATAGATAATAATGGTCTAAGTAGAACGAATATTCAAATATATTTAGGACGTAACACTACAGTGGAAGGTCAAAGAAATTATGACCAAGACATTCTTAAACTAACATTTAGTGATGGTTCTAAATACACTATCCATGCTTATGCAAATTCCACACCTCTTGTACTAGATCTTGATGGCGATGGTAAATTAGAAGCATCTAATGGACAATGGCTACCTCATGAAAATCATATCTATCGTGAAACTTTAGTTCAATTTGATATTAACAATGATGGATTTGATGAAGCTGTAGAATGGGTTGGTCCTAATGATGGTCTATTGATTACTTACACACCAGGCGAAAAAGTAACAGGTAAAAATTTATTTGGTACAGCATTAGGATTTAGCAATGGATATGAAAGATTATCTACTTTCGATACAAACAATGATCTTAAAGTATCTGGCGAAGAATTAGCAAATATCAAAGTATGGAGAGATGCAAATCAAAATGCAAAAGTAGATGCTGGTGAAATCTTAACTCTTGAAGAATTAGGCATCACAGAATTATGTGTACTACATTCTGATATGAAATCCTATTTTATTCAAAATGGTGAAAAACGAGTTATGTGGGATTGGTATCCTAATGTTTTAATGATCAAAAAAACAAGATAATAAAGTAGAGTAATAATTGCCATACTAAAATATATAAATAAAGGACTACAAAGTAGTCTTTTATTTATGTAATTTGTGTAAGATACATAGGAGTTTTATATATGCCAATAAAAAAAATACATTTGTATTTTATACTATTCTTTTTTTTCTCATTGTCTATACAAGGACAGTGGCAAATATCTAAAGAAGATTTAGCCAAAGCAGGAATTGAACATAGTAGTTTTAAAATGGCAATCTTAACAACAAAAGGTAATTTAGCTATTGGGTATGAATATTTAGATTTAGAGCATAGAAAAAAAGGTGAAATTTATGCTTTACACTTAATATATTTAAAACCTAATAATGCATTTGAGGTAAAATCAGTTGTATTGCCTTTTACTTTTCTTGTTGGGATAGGCTTAATTCAAAATGAAAAAAAAGCTATTATTGTAGGAAATTATGGTACTAAGATCATTATTCTTGATTTAAAAACATTAGAAATAAAAACTATTTTTGAATACCAACCTAAGCAACCAGGGTTTCGGACAGGAACTTTAGTCGTAGGTTTTAAAAATAAAGTATATCTTTCTGGATATTTTTATGATAAAGACCAATATTGGTTAGGTGATTATGTTGCAGAACTTATTGTATCTGAAGATACAAATAATATTGAATTTTATAAAAAAATTAATCTACAAGATGCTTATTCTCAAATAGGTGGTCAACCATATATTTATCAACTCATTTCAGGAAATATGGCTTATTTTGGAATACCAAGACAAAGAGATAGTAAAAATCGTCCTCAAATGGATTTATATTTTTATAAGAATAAAAAAGTAGAAAAAATTGCGTCAGGGCTTACAATAGGTGCTTTTGCTGGTACAGAAGACGTTGTCTTTTATACAGTATTTAAAAATTCTTGGGAAGCGTATATACAATCTATAGATGGAAAATGGAAACATAATATTAGTCAGAAAAATATTCCCTATACATATCCTTTTATTTCTGATAATTCAGAAACAATTGTCTATTGTACCATCGATATTTATGTGCAGACTATGGATATATATTATGCACAGAAAAAAGATAAATACGAGCCTAAATTTTTAAAAACAATGCCTATTGGTGCAATGAAACTATCTGGAGATGGGACTACTTATTTACATATAGGACCTGAATATATTGAAATTGATACATTCGCTAATCAAGAAAAATTACAGCAAGAGCAAGCAGAAAAAGAGCAAGCAGAAAAAGAATTAGATTTAGAAGAAAATAAAAAAGATGAATAATATATGTTATATAGATTATTCTCTTTATTACATAACCGTTGTTTTTATAATATATATCCTTTAAGGAGTAAAAACATGAGATACTTATTAATTATAGTCCTTGTACTCAGTGTAGTAGTACAAGCAGATTGGAGTGCCACATCCAATCTTGACAAACCTTATACTGGAAATCGTGGTAGTGAATTTTTAAAAATTTCAACAGTTGGATCATTTTTTAATGCATGTAATATCTATGAGGTAATTGGATTTATTACTGGCCGTGATAATAGTGCTTCAACTTATAGCAAAATTGGAATCCATGAAAATTGGGGTTGGAAAGTCACAGCAACTTTAGGAAAAAGTTCATATTTTGATGGAGTAACTCAGGAAGGTAAAGATTTAAAAAATCGTCTTTTAAAATATTACAATCAAAATACAGCTTCTGCAGAAGTTTTTACTAATTTGATCAATACAAATTCTGGTATAATCAGTACTTTTGGTAATTTACCTCAAGATGATTATTTTGCAAACACAATTCGAGAAATTGATGAAACTAAAGAACGAAGAGTTGTTGATTTATATTTAGGTAGAAACACAACTGTAGAAGGTGAATGGAGTTATTCTAAAGATATTTTAGACTTAACCTTTGGTAGTGGCGAACGTTATAGAATTCATGCTTATGCAGATACAACTCCTATTGTTCTAGACCTTGATGGTGATGGAAAATTAGAAGCATCCAATGGCGAATGGTTGCCTCACAAATATAATCAAGACCATTCTAAACTTGTTAATTTTGACATCAATGGAGATGGATTTGATGAATTAGTAGAATGGGTTGGACCCAATGATGGTTTACTCATTACTTACACACCTGGCGAAGAAGTTTCAGGCAAAAATCTTTTTGGCAATGCTTTAGGCTTTACCGATGGATTTGAAAGACTAAAATCTTTTGATACAAATAATGATCTTAAATTAACAGGTGAAGAATTAGCCAATATTAAAGTATGGCGAGATGCTAATCAAAATGCAAAAGTAGATGCTGGTGAAATTCTATCTTTAGAAGAATTAGGCATTACAGAATTATGTGTATTGCATTCTGATATGAAATCTTATTTTATTCAAAATGGAAAACGCCAAGTCATGTGGGATTGGCATCCTAATTTTTTTATGGTAAAAAAAACAAAATAAGATAATATTTGCTTATTACAAATATAAAGGACTACTTTTTCGGTAGTCCTTTATTTTTATATTCGTATGGAGTATAACATGATGCATAAAAGAGTATTGTTTTTTTTCTTATTGCTCAGTATATTTTGCGGATCCATGCATGCACAATGGAAAATTACAAGAGATGATTTAAAGAAAGAAGGGATTAATCCTTCGCAATTTAAAATGGCAATTTTATCTTCCAAAGGAAATTTTGCCATTGGATATGATTTTTTAGATTTTGAACATAAAAAAAAGGGAGAAATATATGCTCTCCGAATAATTCATTTTCAGACCAATGAAAAATTTCAAATCAAAACTGTGATCCTTCCCTTTAATTTTTTAGTAGGGATCGGCTTAATCAATAATGAAAAAACTGCTATTATTGTTGGAGATTATGGAAGTAAAATCATTAGTGTTGATTTAAAAACATTACAAATCACCACGATCTTTGAATATAAAAAAAATCAACCAGGATTTAAAACAGAAACTTTAGTAGTGAGTTGGAAAAATAAAATATACTTGTCAGGCTATTTTTATGATAGAAGACAATACTGGGAAGGTGATTATGTTGTTGAATTATTGCACAATGAGAAAACAAACCAAGTTCAATTTATAAAAAAAATGAATTTAGAGGATGTTTATAAAAAAATAGGTATGCAACCTTATACTTTTCAACTAATTTCAGGGGATATGGCATATTTTGCAACAAAAAAACATAGCACAGAAGATACTTTAGTTAGCATGACTCTCTACTATTATAAAAATCAACAATTAAAAGAAATTGACCAAGGATATGGGATAGGTGGTTTTGCTGGCACAGATGAAGTTTTATTTTATAATGTTTTTCGAAAAGATTGGGAAACATATATTATTTCTTTAGATGGAAAATTGAAACGAGACATTTCAGAAAAACGTGTATCATATACATACCCTTTTATCTCAGAAAATTCTCAAACTATTGTGTTTTGTACATTTGATCTATACGTACAAACTATGGATATTTATTATGCGACAAAACAAGATCAATATCAAAAACGACTGTTAAAAACAATGCCTATTGGTGCCATGAAACTTTCTGGTGATGGAAAAACATATTTACATATGGGTCCAGAATATATGGAAATTGATACTTTTGAAAACCAAGAAAAAATCAAGCAAAAAGAATTAAAAAAAATTCAAGAAGCAGAAAAGGAACAATTTCTAGAAGAACATGAAGATGAGGAAAAATAAATAGAATTAGCTTATTTTTTAAGGTAAAAACATGTCTTTTATTTATCGTTGCCAAGAGTGTAAACGAGAATTTTCACAAAAGGAAGTGCAATATCTTTGTCCTATATGTGGCTCTGATTATAAAGTAGGAATGCCATTAAAAGGAGTTTTAGAAGTTATTTTTGATTATAAAAAAATAGCTAAAAAATTTGATCTAGAACAACCCAATTGGGATTTATTTTGTTGTGTAGATCGCAAATATTTCCCAGAATATGTTGTAGGGAATACTCCTTTTTTTCGTTCTTCTCGTTTAGAAAAGAAGTTAAAGTTTGAAAATATTTGGATAAAAAATGATGGATTAAATCCTAGCGGATCTTTAAAAGATCGAGCATCTTTTTTATTAGTAGCAGAAGCCAATCGTATAGGTGAAGATACATTAGTAACAGCTTCTACTGGAAATGCAGCCAGTGCATTGGCCAGTGCTTGTGCAGGTGGTGGGAAAAAAGCAGTGATTTTTGTTCCTGCGTCTGCTCCTAAAGCTAAATTAGTACAAATGAGGTTAGCAGGTGCCACTGTCATTCCTGTAGATGGTACATATGATGATGCCTTTGCTTTATCTCTTCAGTATACAAAAGAAAAGGGTGGATTAAACCGTAACACTGCATATCATCCTCTAACTATTGAAGGCAAAAAAACAGTAGGTCTAGAAATATTTGCACAAAATAATTTTCAAGTACCTGATGTTATTTTAGTACCAGTAGGCGATGGTGTCATTATTAGTGGTGTTTATAAAGCGTTTTACGATTTACAACAAGCAAAAATCATTGATAAAATGCCGCGTCTTATTTGTGTTCAAGCTGAAACTTCTAATGCGATTCATAATTATATTGTAACAGGCGAATATAAAAATGCTCCCCATCCTCAAACAGTGGCAGATTCTATTTCTGTTTCTATTCCTAGCAATGCCCATATGGCTCGTCGTGCTGTTCTAGAAACAGAGGGATTTTCTATTACTGTGTCTGATCAAGAAATTGTATCTGCACAAAAAACATTAGCCAATACTACTGGAATTTTTGCGGAACCAACTGCTAGTTCTGTCCTTGCAGCTCTTGAAAAAATTCAAGATCAAAACATGATTCATAAAAAGGATCAAATTGTTCTTCTCATTACTGGACATGGTCTTAAAGATATTGACACTCCTCTAAAATATTTAAATTAATATTTTCTAATATATTTTAACAGAAGTTTTTTTTAAATCTTCTCAATTTTTCCTATTAAAAATAGCTATTTTTTAATAGCTATTTTTTTAATAGAATGAAAAATGTAAAAAATCAAAAAAATCTATTTTGTTTTTCTTTGTTTTTTTGATACAATCCATAAACATAGTTGTTATTGTAATAAAAAAAAAGAAAAGGCAATAGAATGCAGGAAATTATTGAAACTATTAATCTTACTAAAAATTTTCGCGATTTTTGGGGAAGAATTAAGGCAAGAGCTTTAGATAATTTAAATCTAACAGTGTATAGAGGGGAAATATTTGGACTCCTAGGTCCTAACGGATCTGGTAAAACAACCGCCATAAAGTTAATGCTTGGCTTACTTTTCCCTAGTAAAGGGAAAATTCGCATTTTAGGAAAATCTCCTCGTTATGTAGGAAATAAAAAATATATTGGTTTTTTACCAGAAGAAACTTATTTATATCCTTATCAAAATGCAGAAGAAGCTCTATATTTTTATGGTCGCCTTTTTGGTCTTCCACGTCATATATGTGCAAAACGTGTAGATGATTTATTGGAGATGGTAGGACTTACAAAAGCACGGAAAAGACCATTAAAAGAATATTCTAAAGGTATGGCTCGCAGAATTGGAATTGCTCAAGCTTTGATTAATGATCCAGAATTGATTTTTTTAGATGAACCCACAACTGGATTAGACCCTATTGGCACTCGTGAAATAAAGGATTTAATTTTACAACTGAAAAATCATGGGAAAACAGTATTACTTTGTAGCCATTTATTGGCGGATGTAGAAGATATTTGCGATAGAATATCTATTTTATATGGTGGAAAAATTCGTTCCCAAGGAACAGTTGCAGAACTTTTAAGCAAAAAATCAGACACACAACTAACATTCCATAATTTATCTGAACAAATGTTGAAAGAACTTCAACTTTGGCTACGTCAAAAAGATTTAAAACCAACCTTTAGTAAACCACAAGAAAAATTAGAGACTTTTTTTCTTCATATTGTAGAACAAGCTCGTCAAGAACAGCAACCTACTGCAGGAGCAGAAGCTGGTAAAACAATTGCAGATTTTTTTACTACTCTTGAAAAAGAACAAATAAAGTCTACCTCCAATCAAATTTTAGATAATTTACTTTTACAACATCCAGAAGAAAAACAAAAGAAAACAATAAAAGAAGAAAAAAATAATACTATCTTACAAAAGCTTACTCAAGTTTCCCCTAAAGAAGAGCCAGTAAAGGAGAAACAAGAGGTACAACAAGAGATCAAGCGAGACATTCTTAATAATTTATTACAGTGAAAGCATGATCATCCCTAAGCGTTTTTGATATACCCTATATGTATGTCAAAAATGCTTTTTTTATGTTTCTATGGTTACTTTTACTAAATATTTACAAAGGAAAGTAATATGGAGATAGAAAAAGAAAACAAAATTCTACACCAGATATTGCAATTCAATGCTCAAATCAATATGAATAAAAGTCATACTGAATTTCTGGCCATGCTATTAGACACTGCTATACAACTTACTGAATCAGAACGAGGATTTATATTACTAGGGGAAGAAAAAAAAATTTACATTGCTAGAAATTTTGACCAAGAATGGTTGCAAGATGCTCATTCTAAAATCAGTCATTCTATTATTCAACAAGTATATGAAACAAAAAAATATTTAATCACAACGCATGCTCAATCAGATCCCTTACTACCTATTAGTTCCTCTATTAAAAATTTAAAATTACGAACGATTCTTTGTTTTCCTTTACAAACTTCCTCTATTTTTCATGGCATCCTTTATTTGGACAATCGATTTACATCAGATTCACCTGATGAAACCATGATATTGTATTTACAATACATTACAACTCAAATATCGATTGTATTGCATCATAATTCTATTGTTCAATCATTAGAAAAACAGATGCATACATTACAATTTTTATTACAACAAACCCATGATCCCAATCAAGATCCCCATCACATTATTCAAACAACTGTACAAAAACAAAATATATATCAATATGGTGAGGCCATTAGCATTCATGAATCTATGAACGAATTATTTCAAAGGGCATTTCGTGCTTCTCAATCTGAAGCACCTATTTTAATTCTTGGGGAAAGTGGATCTGGGAAGGGAGTTCTTGCTCATGCGATTCATGCAACAAGTTCACGAAAAAATGAAATATTTATTGCAGAAAATTGTGCGGCTATTCCAGAAAGTCTTTTAGAAAGCGAATTATTTGGATATAAAAAAGGTGCCTTTACAGGAGCAACAGAAAATCGTCCTGGATTATTTCAACAAGCCATGGGAGGCACACTCTTTTTAGATGAAGTGGGCGATATGTCTTTATCTATGCAAGTGAAATTATTAAGAGTGCTTGAAACAAACACAGTTCGTCCTGTAGGAAGTCAACAATGGGAAAAAATAGATATACGTCTCATCACAGCAACACATAAAAATTTAGCTCAAATGGTCAAAGAAAGAACATTCCGAGAAGATTTATGGTATAGACTAAAAGTGCTGACTTTAGATATTCCCCCGTTACGAAAACGACACCAAGATATTATGTTTTTAACTAAACATTTTCTACAAAAAAATAAAATAGCTCAAGAAAAACATATTCAAGAACCTACGCCAGAAACTTGGAAAACTATGATGCAATATGCTTGGCCAGGAAATATTCGCCAATTGCAACATGAAATTGAAAAAATTGTTATTTATAAAACACCCAACACACCTATCCAAATAGAAGATCTTTCTCCAGAAATTCTAAATCAATCTCTTATTCCCATACCAAGTCAATTGCCTTTAAAAAATGCCATAGCACAATTTACAAAAAATTATATTCTGCAAACTATTCAAGAAATGCAAGGGAATAAAACAAAAGCTGCAAAAGTTTTAGGATTAACAAGACGAACTCTATACAATAAATTAAAAGATCCCAATGAAAATACGCAGACAATATCTTTTGATAACTAAAAAATAAAGATTACATTCACAAAATATATTGTCTGAGTATTAATAAATACTATATTTAAAATATATTGTCTGCGTATTTGAAAAAAAAGTTGCTATTTTTTTAAAATGGATAATCTAGCCCAGCAAAAATAGCGTAGCCTTCTTCTCCATATCCAATATCAACTTTAGCAACAATTTGTGATCGCACAACAAAACGAGCTCCAACGCCTACGACAGTTCGAAAGTCCTTTGTTCTTATTTCACGAAAAGCACCAAAAACTTGTCCTGTTTCACACCATATGGCACTTTCTATATCTACGAGAATTCCAGCTATAACAAAACGGAATAGGCGAATTCGTTCTTCAATATTAAGTAATAATCTATGGTTATCATAAAAACGTCCATCTCCAAATCCACGCAATGTTTTACTTCCTCCCAACATACTATGTTCATAAAAAGGAATATCCTTCCCAGTCATATATTCAAATAAAACATGTGCTACTGTTATAAATCTCTTGTCCTCATCCTTAGGAATGTAAATGCTGGCATCTACGCCTATTTTTGCATATGAAAATGAACTTAATAAAGATTTGTGGGCTCCTTCTACATAAAGTCTAGAGTAAATCCCTTGTGTGGGGGAAACATCATCATCTCTACTGTCATACATTAAGCCAAAAGAAAGAGGCATAGCATAGCTACCATCTATCCCTTCTATATCAGCAAAGTGATCTTTTAAAGTATCTATGTCATCTACAATCCCTTTGCGTAACCAATTGGCACGCCCTTTCCATGAACCTGTGAGAAAAAAATGTTTATATACCTCCCAAGTTAAATTTAATTCAAATTCAATATTTCGTTCTGTGTAGCAAGTTTCATCATCTTCCTTAGATTTGGGGCCCATTCCATAAAAACGATTGGCAGATTCTCTAGCCCATTTACCATAAGCATTAAATATTAAAGAAGGATCTAAAAAATTTTTATGTTTATATAAAATGCTATATTCCCAAAAATTTTCACTAGAATGAGAAAAGTACAATTGATATGAAATATTTTCGCTAGGGAATCCAAAATAATTAATATCAACATTATAACCAGTTAAATCATTATATACTGCAAGTGGTGCTAAAATATTATCGATATATCCATTTGTTTCTGTAACAACTGCAAATAAAACACCATACATAACACCACTATTTGGACTTGTTCCCATTACAGGAACTGGTACACCAAATGTTTCATCTTCATTTCTAACTCGTTCTTCTTGATTGTGTACTGCTTCCGCAACTTTTTTATCTTCTTGAATTGCATCTATAATTTTTTCATTTGATTCTAATTGGTTAATAATTTCATCTATTTTTTCTTCAGAAGTTATTTCCGTATTTAACAATTCTATATTTTGAAAACTATCTACAACTTCTGATTGTTCTGCATAAATACAGGAGATATATAAAAAAAATAATAAAAAGATAAAAGAAAATATTTTATTCACTGGAATTCCATATTAAAAAAATAAACATTAAAATTGATAGTACATAAAGAATGTACTCATTATCACAAAATATTTAAGAATGTACTCATTGTAAAAGAATATTTGAAAAATAATAGAAAAAAATAAGTTTTTTATAAATTTATTTGATAAAAAACAAAAAAATATTATAATATACAAAAATAATCTTACATGTTGTAAGAAATAAATTACAGTACATTTTATTAAAGTATAGGAGTAACGAATTTATGGCAGAATATACAGATCGTGAAGCGTTTATTCCCTACAGAAAAGCTGATGTTATTGAATTATGTGTGCAAGACGGCAAACTCAATGAAGAAGATACACAAAAATTTCGTGAATTTTGTGAAATCGTAGGTGCATACTATCATTTTGATTTTCATGAAAATTTGGAAGCACTCAAAGACAGCTTTGCACCCTATGATCCAGACTCAGATACAAAAAGCCTAGTGGAGCCTACACCAGAACAACTCCAAGAAAATCAAAAAAAGCTTGTTGAAGAACTTACTCATGTTTTAGAAAGAGCCAATTACAGCAAACTCACAGAAGAGCAAAAAGAACGAGCACTTACTGAAAAATCTCTTATCACCTTAGACATGGATGTTAATTTTGATGACTTTGAAGAATGCGTTCTTTATCATAGAGGTTGTGAGCAAGAAACAGTAGAACTTAAAAAATTCTTTGGATTAAAAAAAGTTCCATTCACTATGGATATTTTTAGACGAGTTGTACTCCTTCTTAAATTTAAAGATGAAGATTACTTTCTTAAGAAATTTAAAGGAAATAAGAAAAAAGTGGATGCACTTAATTTTACACCAGGGAAAATGTATATCTACTTATATAAAAATATTCCGCAAGCAGACTTAGAAATGCTATTCCCTAACGTAGAAATCAGCATGACTTTAAAAGACAAGTTATTCTTAGGCGTTCCTGCAATAGGTGCTGGTGTTCCTGTACTTTTAAAAATCCTGCCCAATTTACTCATTATTTTAGGGATTATTGGTGCTGTGATGGCAGGCAGAGAAATTCAACGAGGCGAGGTAATGGGAACCATTATCGCAGCCTTGTCTGGACTTGTTGTAGTAGGTGGTTTTATTTTTAAACAATACGTCAAATTCAAAAATAAAAGAATTAAATTTTTGAAAAATGTTTCTGATACATTATTTTTTAAAAATCTTGTTTCGAATGCAGGTGTTTTCAACTCTTTAATTGATGCTGCAGAAGATGAAGAATGTAAAGAAGTTTTCTTAGCTTACTACCATCTACTCACATCTGACAAACCACTCACTCGAGAAGAACTTGATGATACAATTGAAGAATGGCTAGAAGAAAAATTCCATACACATATTGACTTCGATGTAGACAAAGCTTTAGAAAAAATGCAAGCCCTCACAGGCAAGTTAGAAGATGGTCAAGAAGCTACTATTTTGACTATCAATCCAGATAAAACATGCAAATTATTAGGCATAGATGATTCTAAAACTGTCATTGATTATATTTGGGATAATATATTTCAATATAATGTATAATTCAACATTGCAAATAAAAATTGTATAGTTAAACATTACAAATAAAAAAAGCTATTCTATTTAAAATTATAAAATTAGAATAGCTTTTTTGTTTTTAAATAATATATAAATTATTTAATATTTAAAATATACTCTTTCCAATTTTTTTCTAAATTAGGTAAATCATTTTCAAAGACAGAAAGAAAAGCATTGTCTTCTTGTCCCATATACTCGCCATTATTCATTTTTCTTACAAATAATTGGAACTTTGTGCGATAATTTTGTATAGGAGTGTGATTAAGATAATAATAAATGCCCCAAGATTGTGAATAAAATGTCATAGCACCAAATGAATTTTCATTGATCAATTCAATTGCATTCTTAGACATCATATCATGGAGAGAAAATACACCTTTTTCTTGAATTTTTGATTTAATCCATTTAAAACGACTTTGAGAAAGATAATTTACAGTCAAAGTTTTTCCATCCCATATAAAACCTTCAAATTGAGTTGCTACAGCCTCGGCAAACCATGAAGGTGCTCTTAATTGAGGAGCAGCTAAATAATGATATACATGCGAACCTTCATGTATTATTGTACTTAATAACCCTTTTAAATCATGCTCTGGACGAGGATAACTTACTCCACGGAAATTTCGATTTTCAGCAAAGCCTCCAGCTTTTACAAGGTCAGCATTGCCAAATTCTAAACAATACTTTCGATAATCCTCAAACGTTCTAAACGCATATATTTGCATAGCTCTAGAAACTTTTTTCTCAAAAAATTTCGCATATTCTATATATGCTGCTTCCATGAAAATTTTCATTTCCTCTAAAAATTCTTGGCTAACATTTGTTTTTAATAAGTAATGAGCTGTAGTTCCTTCCCAAGCATCTTCCCAATTCTTTCGCAACTCTGCTAAATCATCTGATGTATACCACTTACCTTTATATTTAATATATCCTTTTTGTTGTAATTTCTTTTCATCTTCTGTAATCCACTTTCCGTCATAAAAAATAAAGCCGGACTCTAGCATTTCCTTTTCTTCAGGAGTGACCCACTCACCACGATACCTCACTAATCCTTTTGCACGTTGTTCTCGTTCATTTTTAGAAATCAACAAACCATTATAAGGAACAAAACCTTCTTTTGGCATTTCAATTTCTAAAAACTTGGCTAAAAAACGATTCACCATCTGTTGCATTTTTTTATCTTTTTTCCATACATCAATCAGTAGCTCATTGCCTTCTTTTAAAAGCCCATTTTGTAAACAAAATACGCCTAAAAAATAAGTATCTTTTGCAGAAAGATACATTTGACGTAAAAACTCTATCATTTTTGCTGGAGATAAAGAAGCCCATCGCCCTCGGGTGGTGCCTCCTCGTATGGAAATTATAAATTGTTCTTCATTGGCTTTAGAAATAATCCCTATTAAAGATTTACCAAACTTGACTTCATTATTTTTCAATTTATTTTTATTAATAGCACGAATTAGACGAGTGAACAAATTTTGTAAAGGTTTTATTTCTTGAATGCGTTCGTCAATTTTTTTAATTTTATCTTTAGAAATTAAATCTTTTTTTAATTCTTCGAAATGTTCAATTGCCTTTCTATAAGAATATGTGCGAGCATGCTCATCAATAATAGTATATCGCATTTCAAATTCCTCTTCTGCTTGCTGTTGTCGTAGAGCTAATTCATGTTTTTCAGCCTCTTTATTTAATTCTTTCTCTAATTCCAGCATTTTTTTAGCAGTTTCCTCTTCTTCTTGTTTCTTTCTCAACATTTCCTCAGCATGCCGTTTTTTTTCTTCTTCTAGTCTTGCTAATTCTTCTTTATCTAACTGTTCTTTTTCTTCCAAAGTTAAAAATTTGCCATTGACCACAATAAAACCTTTTAAAGGAGTTGGAATGCCTTTCATCTTTGCATATTGGTCACTAATTTTCATTCGTTCATATCCTTGTTGTGTTTTATTCCAAGCCATAGCTAAATATTTTGCACTCAAATCAATTTGTTCATCGAGCCTTGCAATCCCAGCACACTCCAAAGGATACTGATCTACAAATCCTGATTTTTCTAATAAATCATAGAACATGTCATGAGACACGTCTTCCCAAAACACAACAGTGTTCTCATTATCTGTAAATACAACTCCTTGATTAGAAATTTTTTCATTTACAAAAGTCATTTCTTTATTATCTTTAATGACAGAAATTGGTGTTGAAACTTTTTGTATAAAATGAATAAATTTTTGAAAAGATTGTCGTACCTCAATAATAGGATTTACAATTTCTGCTAACTTATTTTTAGTAGATTCTAAATGCGCTTGTGTTTTATACTCTCCTAGCATATTGTCAATAATATGAGCATATTGACGATTACGCACTTGTTGTTGAAAAGACCATTTAAAATTATTTAGACATTTCTCATCCTTTTGGCGATGAATTTCTGAAAAATCTTTTTCAGCTGTAGTAATAACATCAATTGGCATCGATGATGACCAAAAGAAAGATGAAAAAATTAAAAGAACCAAAACACATGCAATAAAAATAGCACCCTTTACAAACCATTTGGGTAAATTAATTTCATCAGAAAACAAAGGACGCAAATTACTTTTAAACACAAAGCAACAATTTTCAATACGAATTTCATCGCCATGTTCTAATGGACCTCGTTGCACCATTTCATCATTCAAATAAACGCAAGCAAAATCAGAAGTAACCTGCAGTACATAGAGAGAATCAATCTTGGAAATTTGTGCATGGTGTGCTAGCACACGAGGATTTCGTATAATAATTGTATTATCCTTAGCACTTCCAAAAGTACAAGTATTACCTAGTTCAATAGGCTGACCATAACGACCTTTACTCATTGGTAATAAAGAAAAAGTTTCTTCACGTAAATTACTAGGTCGTTCCATAGAGGCATCACGAAAAATAAATTTTTGAAAGCCAAATTGAAGTTCATCACCATGGTTTAGAGCAATACGTTCGATTCTTTCTTTATTCACAAACGAACCATTTGTACTATTTAAATCTTTTAAATAAAATTTCTTGCCTTCACGTACAATTTCTGCATGAAGCTTGGAAACGCCTTTTGTCTTAACAACAATATCACATCTAGAATCAAAGCCAACTGTTGTACAATCTTTTGTTAGTGAAATTTCTTCACCACCTTGTGGCCCAGAAATACGAACTAAAGAAAATAAAATATCAGACAAATTAGGATTAAAAAATAAAAATGCTTGGCGACCCACTAAAATTTCTACGCCATGCTTGAGCAATGCATTTTGCACATTCACACCACTCACTCGTGTGCCATTTCTACTTTGACAATCCTTAATCCAATACCGACCTTCTTTCCAATAAATCACAGAATTTTGATTAGAAATCGAAGTATCATTCAAAATCAAAGTATTATTTTCACTACGTCCAATAGAAAATTCTTTTTGTACAGGAATTACCTCATTATTACGCTCTCCCCCTAAAAAACGAAGAGAGAACGAAGTAAACTCCACTGCTGAATACAAAAAATACACTTTCCACTTTCCAATAGCTACCATATCACCATCTTGCAATACTTGTGATTTAATACGTTGACTATTGACACGAGTACCATTTGTGCTATTAAGATCTCGAATAGAAAATACATCATTATCACAATCAAGAATTGCATGGCTAGTAGAAACACTACTATCATTCACAATCAACTGATTAGCTTCACCACGCCCCATATAAAAAGGAAACATACCAATTGCATATGTTTTATCTGTTTCAGGATGATATAAACAAGGTAATGGCTTTTCAGAAATCTTCACTAAATAATTTTCCATGCCAAAAGCCACAAAATCACCATCATGTATGATAGCTTCTGTAATTTTTTCTCCGTTGACACGAGTTCCATTAGTTGCTTGTAAATCAATGACTGTAAAATCCCCATCTATAAAAATAATACGAGCATGACGGCTGGAAACACTTTCAAAATTTAGAACAATATCCGAGCTACTATGTCGTCCTACAACAGTGGGAGTTCGTACTGAAAAATACTCCCACTTTGTATCATTTTTCATGCTAATAAGAAATAATTTCTTCATATTTTTTATTCCTTTATAGAACGAAACATTTATCCTGCTAAACGGGATAAATGTTTTAACTAAGAAGATATCTTATTTTTTGATATACTATTCACAATCCAAATAAAAATACCTAGCACTATAAAAGCACCAGGGGGCATAATCATTACATTCCAAGCAATCCAAGATTCACTAAAAATCACAGGTATTCCAAATAATGTACCAAATCCTAACAATTCCCTAGGAACAGCAATTGCCAAAAGTACAATAGTATAACCAAGACCAGCACCTAGCCCATCAAAAAAACTAGCCACAGGACCATTCTTCATAGCAAATGCCTCAGCACGTCCCATTACAATGCAATTTGTAATAATCAGTCCAATATAAGCACCTAACTGTTTGCTTACATCATACATAAACGCCTGTAAAAGCAAATCGACAATAGTAACAAACACTGCAATAATTAAAACTTGTGAAATCATACGAATTCTATTGGGAATCCAATGACGCAAACAAGAAACAATCACATTACTGCAAACTACAACGAAAATTAATGCAACGCCCATTACTAACGAGTTCATCATCAAATTCGTTACTGCCAAAGCAGAACAAACACCTAAAATTTGACGAAAAACAGGATTTTCTTTCCAAATATTCTCTGAAAATTTTTCCCAATCTTCGGCACAAAATAAACTCATTCTAAGACTCCTTTATAAATAACTATTCTCTATTCATTTCTAGACGTTGCAAGCTTGCAGAATCAAAAAAACCCTTAACTTCGACCGTATTTATATTTTCACGAATACGTTTGAAAACAAATTGCAAATTTTCCGTTAAAAAACGATCTAATCCACGACTCGTTTCAGAAGCTCCTGTAATTCCATCTACCTCATTCACTGCTTTATCTAAACAAGATCCATCATACGTGCCAACCTGCTTAGAAACATGGAAACTAGGATGAAAGTCATTGTCAACAAAAATACGTTTCTTCCAGAAACTAAACTGCCCTTGAAACCATCCTTCTTCAATTCGTTGTCCTAATCCTGGTGTTTCTTTATGGTCATAAAACGTAATGCCAGCTATGTTTTCTAAACCTTGCTCTAGACAAATATATCCAACAATTTTGTCCCAAAAACCAACACCGCCTACCTCAAAACAATATATATTACGATTATTATTCACTGCATTAAAAATATATAAATTATGCACAAGATCAAGTTTAGAAAACTGATTCCAAAACTCTTCCCCAGAGTATCGTTTCACAATATTTTCCCGAGAAATTTCCAAAACATTGACTCGCTCACGAAACACCTCATCTAAATTTACATATTCCTTCAAATATTTTTCTACCAACTTTACTTTGGTAGCATACTTCACGAACGCATCATGCTCTGAAACACTCGGCATATTTGCAAATTCAATATTACTTGCCAAAGCTTCTTCCACACCTTCTGGCAAAATCCACATGGCCTTTATAATATGCAAAATACGCTCGCTTTGACGATTTGCATCAATTCGTTCCCGAAATCCAAGATAAAATACAGTTAATAGCACAGCAGAAATAACAGACAATAAAAATAAAAACAAAACCATTTTTACATAACTTTTCATCTTGAAATACCTCGAAAGCGAACTAAAACCACAACTTCATCAATCAAAGCAGCAAAAATATTCATCAATAAAATTGCAAACATCATACCTTCTGGATATCCAGAAAAACGACGAATTAACATCGCAATGATACCAATCAATGCACCATAAAAATAACGCCCAGCTTGTGTCAATGGTCCCGTGACTGGATCTGTAGTCATAAATACAGCACCAAACAAAAAACCACCAGATAAAATATGAAATAAACCAAGCCAAACACGATCCATCCAACATTCACCTGACCATAAAAAACATGCAGTAACAAAACCAGCTACAATGCACGATCCCATCGTACGCCAATTTGCAACACGAGTGAACACCATAAACACTGCACCTAATAGAATTAAAATACTACATGTTTCCCCCAAACAACCTGCACGATTTCCCCATAACAAACTTGGTAAAGATTTTTTTACAAAATCCATATAACCAACGCTTCCCTCTAATTCCTTTAATTCTGCTAAAGGAGTGGCACTACAAACACCCTCTACCAAACCTTCTACTACATTATGTTCCCAAAGTCCCCGATGAGACACAATACCGCCAAGACCCACCTCATGAGGTACAACCATTTAGGATAAGTCCATTGCCTATAGGCTCAACAAAAGCATTACCTGTCATAAATAATGGAAATGCAATGTATATAAAACAACGCCCTACTAACGCTGCATTAAATGGATTTTTACCAGTTCCCCCAAATACTTCCTTGCCTAAAATTACACCTACTACAATACCAACTGACAACATCCATAAAGGAATCGTAGGAGGAAAAATCAATGGATACAACATACCCGTAATTAAAAAACCCTCTGTAACAGGTTCTTTTCGTACTAAACAAAACCCTACCTCAGCAATTCCACCTACAATATATGAAGTTAAAATTATAATAATAGCACGCCAACCATAAAAATAAATACTTGCACATGCAGCAGGTATCACCGCAAATAACACCGTTATCATAAAACGCTTTACATCCATTCCATCACGAATATGCGGCTTGCCTAAAGACACATCTGGCATTCCATAAAAAAATGCATCTCCAGCGTCTATTAACGGACGAAAAAACTCTAAACGAGGATACTTCTTTAATAAACTATAATGAAAATCAATAATCTTTCTAAGCATAAAAAACACTCTAAAAATAAAAACATTTCATAAAATTTACCTATAATCTTGCTACATATAACAAGATTATAACAAATAATCTATATCCATAATATAACTTAAAAAAAAATAGAGACAATAAAAAAATAATCATTTTTCCTATGACTTTTGCATTTCTATTTTTTTCATTGAAATCTGAATTCATACCACTTATAATAGTTTTCAACATAGAGTTATATAGATAAAGCAAACTAAGAAGGGAGACATCAAACCATGCAGGTGCACCAACCAGTAATGCCTAACGAAGTCATTGAACAATTGTGTCTTAAAGAAACAGGAATCTACCTTGATATGACTGTCGGTGCAGGTGGACATTCTTCACTCATTGCCCAAAAAATTAGCAACAAAGGTAAAATTTTAGGAATTGATCAAGATTCAGAAATTTTGCAATATGCCCAAATAACACTACAACAAACAAATACACCATTTCAACTCTTCCAAAGTCCATTTTCAAAAGCACATCATATACTCCAACAAAACAATATTCCTAAAATCGATGGTGTACTTTTAGACTTAGGCGTATCTTCCTACCAACTTTCCGCACCATTGAGAGGTTTCAGTTTCCAAACGGAAGGTCCTTTAGACATGCGCATGTCTTCCCAAAACCCAATTACAGCAGCGAAAATTTTAGAAACATATAGCCAAAAACAACTCGAAAAAATCTTCTTTGAATGGGGCGAAGAATCACAATCTAGAAAAATTGCACAAAAAATCGTAGAACGACGCGTACACACACCCTTTCTCTCCACCCTAGACCTTGCTTCCTTTATCGCAGAATGCTATGGATTCCGTCGTGGAAAAATTCACCCTGCAACAAAAATATTCCAAGCCCTAAGAATTGAAGTCAACAATGAAATGGAAGAACTACAACAAGCATTAACAAATATTATACCATATTTAAACGTAGATGCACGCATCGTCATCATCACATTCCATTCTCTAGAAGATCGAATTGTCAAACAATACCTAAAAAACCATGAAAAAGAACTACAAATCATCACAAACAAACCAATTTTGCCTACACAACAAGAAATACGAATGAATCCACGTAGCAGAAGTGCCAAAATCAGAGTTGCTCAAAAACGAGATTATTAAAACAAAAAATTATATCTTTTAAAAATATATGTCCTACATTTTATGTCTACATTTTTACAAAAAAACATGGAAAAAAACTATGATAACTTCAAATTTTGTTCACAAGAATACAACAACTTTTAGCTTAGAATTTTTCCCTCCCAAAACAACACAAGCCCAAGAAAAATTAGATCAGACATTAGAGAGTCTATTACCATTTCACCCCACTCATATTAATGTCACATATGGTGCTGATGGTAGTACAAAAACAAATACAAAAGAACTTGCTACACAAATACAAAATAAACACAATGTACCTGTTGTTGCTCACTTAACATGTTACAATGCAACAAAGCAACAGATTCATGATATTTTACAATATTACCAAAACAACAACATCCATAATATATTTGCACTTCGAGGCGATCCACCGCAAGATAAAATAATACCAACACAAACAGATTTTTCACATGCTATCCATCTTGTACAATATATAAAACAACATTTCCCTAATATGATTATTGGCGTGGCTGGATTTCCACACGGACATCCAGAATCTAGCAATCAACAACAGGAAATAGAATATCTTAAACAAAAAATAGATGCAGGTGCAGATTACATTTGTACACAATTATTTTATGACAATACAGCATTCTATCAATATATTGAACAATGCCAAAAAATAAAAGTTTCCATCATACCAGGACTCATGCCCATACATACAAAACAACTCTTGGACAAAATACAACAATTAGCACCCAATACAAAAATTCCTACTACACTACAACAACAACTTCAAAAAGCAACAACTGACGAACAAATACAAGATATATTTATTCACTGGACCATACAACAAATCCAAGATCTACAAAAAAATAACATACATCACTTTCATCTATTTACATTAAATCAAACTTCCACCATTATGCCAATTCTACAAACACTACATGCAAACAAATAATACTATGCCTCTTATTTAACACTAACAAAAAAACAGATACGAATATAATACAAAGAAAAAAATAAGATAAGTAAGAATACAAAATAAATACGAATACAACATAAACAACATAAACAAAATAAATAAAATAAAAAAATAAAAATAAATAAAGAAGACAATACAAATACAAAAAAACAAAAAAGATAAGATAGATACAAAATAAAAAAATAAAAAAATAAAAGAAGACAAAATAATAGTGTCCATTAATCATACAGTGAGGTATATAGCACCTTATGTAATGTTCGTGAGTACATTTCATTCAGAGATGGACAAGAATGCCAGTTAGGGATTATCCATGTGATTCTATCATCTCTATGCAAGATGTCTCCGTGGTGATTCCTTAGCAGAACCTACTACAAAGTATTTTATTAAAAAAAAGTGCCTGACATCATAGATAAAACTAAAAACATACTATACATAAAGTGATCTTTATAAAAAAAAACAGGTAGACTATCTCGTTAAAGGATGGAGATGATTCGATAAGGTTCTGTATAAACGACAAGAATGTTATATATTTGGCAGACGGGCTACAGGACGTATGAACCTGAGAGTGCTCGGTAATATACATCTACATGCCTCGATAGGATTCCATTATTAGAATCTCGTGGCAGATATTTAACAGAAAGGCGAGTGGCATAGGCAAACTAAAACAGACTTTTTTCCCGCAGTAAGCTACAAAGTTTTCCCCTATTGTCACTGAAAGTTATACTTTATGAGTAAAATATTCTTTATAGGACTTATCATCCTAACAGCCATCGATATAATATGGCTTGATATCCTTGGAAAAACACTCTATAAAACAACGATTGGAAAAAACATGCACCCCAAAGGACATATCAAACCATTTTATTGTTTAATCATAAACATCATCTTACTACTTACTCTTCTTTACTTCCTATATCCTCAATTTCAATCGTATTCCCAAGCTTTTTGGCAAAGTACATTATTAGGACTTTCCATATTTTCCATCCATAACTTCAGTTGTGCAGCCGTATTCCGAGTTTGGAGTCACACTGTAACGTGTATAGATACTATTTCACGTAGCTTAATTTTCGGAGGAAGCTCCACAATTCTATACGCTATTGTTCAATATCTACAACTTTTTCCAAGCAAAGCATAAAATATTCATGTCAAACAATAAACAAATAACACCAGAATGGTCAAAAAAAGCAGTTTGGTACCAAATATTCCCAGAACGATTTCGAAATGGAAACCCTCTCAATAACCCAACAATCCACGACATAGAGGGAGCCTATCCTCATGACATCAAATCACCTTGGCAGGTTCATCCTTGGGGAAGCGATTGGTACGAACTACAACCCTATGAAAAGAAAAATAAAAAAGACATTTGGTACAACATACAACGAAGGCGATATGGCGGAGACCTACAAGGAATCTTAGAAAAACTCGACTACCTACAAGAACTCGGAGTCAATTCCTTGTACTTAAATCCCGTATTCATGGCACCTTCTTCACATAAATACGATGGGACACTATACCATCATATTGATCCTACGCTTGGACCAGATCCAAAAGGCGATAAAAAACTTATACAAAAAGAAGATCCTGCAGATTATGAAAATTGGATTTGGACAGAAGCAGATTTGCAAATGCTCCAACTCATCCAAGAGATCCATAAACGAAATATGCGTATTATATTCGACGGAGTCTTTAATCATATGGGACTAACATCGTGGCCATTTCAAGACGTTCTCAAAAAACAAAGAAAATCAAAATATAAAAATTGGTTTACAATATATTCTTGGAATGACAAAAAAAAGCGAACAAAATTTCGATACAAATCTTGGAACAACTTTGTCGAGCTACCAGAATTCCGCCAAGATAACAACGGAATTGTAGAAGGTCCCAAACAATACATTTATCAAGCTACAAAACGTTGGCTTGCACCTAACAACGAAATACAAAATGGAATAGACGGCTGGCGTTTAGACGTTGCCTATTGCATCAAACACCCATTTTGGAAACAATGGCGACAATACGTAAAAAACATCAAACCAGATGCATACTTAGTTGCAGAAATCATCGATTCCATAGAAAACGTACAACCTTACTTACAAGGAGATGAATTCGATGCTATCATGAACTACAACTTTGCCCATATTGCTACACAATACTTTATTCATAACAAAATCACTACACAACAATTTGATCAAGAACTTCAAACACTTCGAGACGCATATCCTCAAGATATTACATACTCCATGCAAAATCTACTGGGTAGTCATGATACAAACAGAATCGCCTCGCAAATCGTCAATAGAAACTACAGTACAGATCATACATGGAAAGCATACTTTTTTACATCAAAAGCCAATAATCCACTTTACAATATACAAAAACCAAACAAAGAACATCGACAAATTCAAAAACTCATTGCTACATTCCAACACACATACATTGGTGCTCCCATGATTTACTACGGAGACGAAGTTGGTATGTGGGGTGCTAACGATCCATGTTGCCGAAAACCAATGATCTGGGATGACATACAACATGAACCAGAAAAAACACTTCCTAACGGACAACCGAAACAACCAGATACAGTGGAACAAGACAAAGATCTAAAAACATACTATAAAAAACTCATCCACATACGAAACAACAACCTCCCTCTACAAATCGGTGACATTCAAACGATTTCCACAGACAACAACATCTACGCATTCACACGAACATACAACCAACAGACCATCACCATCATACTAAATAACAATAACTCTATACAATCATACACACTTCCAGAAACAAACACACAAAAATACATAGACCTCCTCACAGACACAAAATACACATCAAACCATTTCCAGCTTCAACCATACCAAGCCATCATCCTCATCTAATTCATCTTTCAAACTTATAGCAAAATAAAATTCTCTGCTCTAGAGGAAACTACTCTAGAGCAGAGAATTTTTCTGGAGTGACGTCTCTTATTCGGGAGAGGCATCTCTTACTCTGGGGAGGTAAATGTTGCTCTGTGCTCTGGGGAAGCAAAGTTGCTCTGGGGAAAATATGTTGCTCTGGGGAGGCAATGTTGCTCTGGGGAGGCAATGTTGCTCTGGGGAGGCAAATGTTGCTCTGGGGAGGCAAATGTTGCTCTGTGTTGCTCTGGGGAAGCAATGTTGCTCTGGGGAAAATATGTTGCTCTGGGGAAAATATGTTGCTCTGGGGAGGCAAATGTTGCTCTGGGGAAAATATGTTGCTCTGGGGAAGCAATGTTGCTCTGGGGAGGCAAATGTTGCTCTGGGGAGGCAATGTTGCTCTGGGGAAAATATGTTGCTCTGGGGAAGCAATGTTGCTCTGGGGAAAATATGTTGCTCTGGGGAAGCAATGTTGCTCTGGGGGAAAATATGTTGCTCTGGGGAAAATATGTTGCTCTGGGGGAAAATATGTTGCTCTGGGGAAAATATGTTGCTCTGGGGAGGCAAATGTTGCTCTGTGTTGCTCTGGGGAAAATATGTTGCTCTGGGGAAAATATGTTGCTCTGGGGAAAATATGTTGCTTGGGGAAAATATGTTGCTCTGGGGAAAATATGTTGCTCTGGGGAAAATATGTTGCTCTGGGAAGGCAATGTTGCTCTGGGATTTCTTTACTCTGGGGAGAATCACGTGCGAATTTGCTCTGGGGAGAATATGCTCTGGGGAGAAGAAGAAAATTGGAAAAAAGGAGAGAATTTTACCAATTTTTAGAAAAATTGGAGAGATTTTGGAAAAATTAGAGGGAATTTCAGAAGATTTTGTAGTGAAAAAAAAGCGATTTTAAAGGCAATAGAAAAAATTTTTTGGTGCAAGAAAAAATTTATGATTTTTCAAAAAAATTTTGATGAAAAATTGATAGAAAATGATGCTAATAATTTATGTAACTTATTGTAATTTAATATGTTATAATGATTATCCTTAGTGTTTTCAAGTTTTTATGTATGGACATACTATCTCTGAGGTAAAATTTTTCTGCAAAATTTTACCTTGAAATTATATTAACTTTTTCAAATTTTTAAGTTTGATTTTATTAATATAATTTATTTTTTTACGTAGACATGTTCGCGTTGGATCGTATGTTTACGATCTGCGACTATGGCACGGTACCATTCCTGCCTTTTATCAGCAGGAATTTCCAGATAAAACGGAATTA
>Ga0116147_1000459_pt1 | contig 48564 bp, 30 predicted proteins | sample AD_JPNHG3_MetaG_FD_89749 | JGI IMG/M metagenome (GOLD analysis project Ga0116147, IMG submission 89749) | Active sludge microbial communities of municipal wastewater-treating anaerobic digesters from Japan - AD_JPNHG3_MetaG | ecosystem: Engineered > Bioreactor > Anaerobic > Digestate | place...
ATGGCGAATTTCTCCAGAATCAGATTTACCTGCGTGGTAATGAAAACGTTCACGCCGCCCGAAAGCACAAGGATGACGGGGCAGATCAGAATGAGCGACAGATAGTCGCCGAACATCCGGCCGAAAGTTCTTTTTTCCCGAATGCCCCAGATGTCGTTGAACGATTCTTCGATCTGCCGCAGCATTTTGACGACGGCCCAGAAAAGGACCACCAGGCCGACGCCGGCGATCAGGCCGCCCTTCGTATTGGCCAGAAGGGCGTCGGAAAACTGGATCACATTGGCTAGGATGTCCTCGTGGCCCGCCAGTTTTTCGCGCAGCTGCTCTTCCAGCACTTTCTGGAAACCGAAGCCCTTGGCGATGCCGAAGGCCATGGCCGCGATGGGAACAATCGAAACCAGCGAATAAAAGGTCAGGGAGGATGCGCGCAGCTGGCATTTGTCTTCATCAAATCCCCGAATGGAAAGGATGAGCACTCTGGCCAGCTTCAGAAAAAAAGATTTTCCCGGAGGAAGCTCGGTGCCGCGAATTCTCCAGATGTCCCTGCGGATGAAATCCATGGTTTTTTGAATCCGTGTTTTGTGATCGGCCATAATGCCTCCTTTAGTCCCCCAGAATGACTTCCCCCGTATCGGTGATCAGCTTTTCCGGAAGTTGAAAGAGCCGCCGGAAGATACCCAGGGTTTCCTTTCCGATGGATCTTACCGGCATCGGCATGACATTCGGATCTTTCCACGCGCCTTTGATTTTAACATAAATCGTGAGGACATTCCCGTTCTGATCCAGAATCAGCCAGCCCACAACCGGCATTTTTGACGCCACCAGATCCAGCGTTTGCATCGGGTGGATGCCGGCGATGCAGTCCAGTTCTTTTCGAAATACGTCAACACTGCCCGCCGCCGAGATTTCCATTGCGTCGCCTGTGATCAAGAAATCTTTTGAAGAAAACACGCCGTTTTGAACGGAAGCCTGCGCGGTGATGGCGCTGTAGGGCATTCCGTCTTTGGCCATGTCCGGCAGCTTCAGCCGGATGAGCTGCGAAACATTCAGCAGCGAGAAGATTTTGGAAAGAACGGAGAACTTTTTCAGGACGCCTTTCTCGGCCCGGATTTGCAGGGTGCCGGCCGTCGTATTTTTCAAATCGGAGGCCTGACGTCCGCTGGCGGTCAGGTGTCCGGAAACCGAAAGGTTCCCCGTGATCAGGCCGTCTCCAAGGTCCATCATGTTCTGGAGCTTTTCCAGACGGACATTGTCGAGGGCAAGATTCGCTTCAGTGTGATACTGACCGTCCGGACGAAGGGCCGCCTTGCCCTTTGCCCGAATGCGTCCGTCCAACACGCCCGCCTCCAGAGACCGGACGTTCAGCGTTCCCGGAGCATAGTTCAGCACGGCCTGCAGGGCGTTGAATTCGAAGCCTTCCAGCGAAACCTTATCCGCGCGAACGGTTGCGTCAACGGTTGCGCCGGACGTCGCGATTCCGTCTTTTTTAGACGTTTTCAGGGAGGTCAGCAGAGCGATGTCGCCGGAATCAATGAAAGGGGAGGACAGTTCCGCCGTGATTTTCGGCGCGGCAAAATCCCGGATGTGGCCCGACGCCGTGAAAAGAGATTTGCCAAGGCCGAAAGACAGGCGGTTGACGAGCAGGTCTTTTTCTTTCCAGACGGCCTGTGCGCTGACGCCGGAAAATATCGCGTCGCCTTTGGGACTTTTCCATCCAAGGTCCCGGGCATGGAGCCGATCGGCCTTGACCAGACCCGCGACGGCCGGTTTGCGAAGATCGTCGATCTGGAGGTTCCCCTCAAGGTCGCTTTCCCCGATTTTTGCCCTGAGCGTCCCGGTTTGAATTTTATCGCCCTGAAAATAAGCCTGCCCGGTCAGGCCGGTGACGGGCCTGGCCAGCGCCGGGACCGTCAAAGAGACGCCGCCAAACGATGCGTTTCCCTTCCATTTCAGAAAGGCCGGTTTGCGAAGGTCGCCTTTGCCGAAAACATCGAGCGAGACGGTTCCCGAAGGATTCATTTTTCTCAGGACAGGAAACAGGGCGGCGGCTTCACGAAGGCTCAAGGTTTTCGATTCGGCATGCAAAGAAAGAGGAATTTCTCCGGAGAAGCGGTAAGCAGCCGAACCGTTGACATTCAACGGGGGCAGATCGAACCTGAAGGAAGAAAAGCTCAGGGCTTCCTGATTTACGATCATGTCTGCAGTCAGCTTGTTTATTTTGGACTCGGGCTTTTCCAGAACATCCGGAAACGCGTAAGCGGCGCCGGTCAGATCCCAGCTTGCACGGACGCGGAAATCGGATGCCGTTCCTTTTCCGGAGAGGTCGAGGGTGGAAGGCCCGCTGAAGCTGAAATTGCGGAACCGGTCTTTCCCCAGAAGCCATACGACTTCCTCTCGGGCCGGCCGGATAGTCATGTTCGCCGTGTATTCGACGGGGCCGGGCCGGGCAAAATCGGAGATGCTGCCTTCCAGCGTAAAGGGCGATCGGCCGAAAATCCCTTTCGTGCCGCGCAGGAGGAGGCGGCGGTCTTGAAGCTCCAGAGATCCGCGGATGTCATGAAAATCCGGCGCGGTTGGATGCGCCGTCAATACGCCTCCGCTGACGTCCGCCCGGAGGGAGAGGACGCCGGCGTTTTCCGGTTTGCCGATCCGCGTGATCTGGCTTTTTCTGCCTTTGAGGGTTCCTTCAAGCAGGCGGAAATTGCCGTCCCGTATGTGCCCGGCAATAAAGTCTCCCACGGTCTTCGGAATGATTTTCCAGGGAATGTAGGGACGCATTTCTTTCAGGGCGAAAGGTAGCGATGCCGCAGTCGCTGTCAGAAAAAAATCTTCCCGGTCCATGTTCTGAATACTCAGGCGGCCGCCGGCTTCAAATCGATCGATCGCCAGGCGCGTAACCTTCAAAGAAAGGCTCCCGGCGTCGCGGCTCAGCTCGTAGTCGAGGCGGACCGTCTGCGGGGTGAGCGGCTTGGAAAAAGCTTCGGAGCAGTCGAGCAGGGCGCTTTTCACCGTCGCGCTGCCCTTTGATGAAAAATTCTTCAGGGTCCCGGAAAAGGTTGTGTCCGCATCCAGCAGGCCGCCCAGCCGTTCAATCGGCGCCCTGCGGTTCAGATAAGGCGCGTAATGCCTGAGGTCCGATCCCTTAAGCTGCAGAGCCGCTTCCAGATCTCCCGTCCAAAAGGGATTTTCGGGCGGAGCGGGTTCAAAGGTTCCCTTGAGCGAAAGAGCCGCCTTGTTTTGATCTTCGACCAAGGTCGCGTGCATTCGATATTGGAACCGGCTTCCCCACAGAGGAGAATCGATAGCGCAGTCGAGGTTATCCAGGCGGGTGGTGACCGTTGCATTTCCCGCGGCCTGATCCTCAAAGGTCACCGATCCTTGTTCAATGGCGATGTTGCTGATTTTCAACGCCGTTTCTTTCCGGGACTTCGCCAGAAGATCGGCGATGTTCAACTCCCCGGTCGTGTCCCGCCTCAGCCGTAGAACGGGCCGATCCAGAAGAACGTCTTTGAGAGAGAATTGATTTTTCAGAAGAGGAAGAATCTCCAGGCGCAGACGGGCAGAGCGGATGCGGACGAAGTCGGCTGCGCCGTCTTTTTCCTTGATGACGAAGCCCGCAAAGGTAAACACTAATCCTTTGCGAAGGGAGAGAGAGCCGCTGCCCCCGTCGTATTGAACGGGGCGGTTCAGTTCCTTGCCGATCATTCTTGTCAGAGGTTCCCGGAAGGCATCCGGCTGAGAAAGTTTCCAGGAAACGAAGAGCCAGGCGGATGCGAGAAGAACGGAAACCGCAACGGCGCTTATTGCAAAGAATAATATGAATTTCTTTTTAGTCGTCAAACGGAAGCCTTTTCTGCTGATCTTTGACGGCACAGCGTTACGCCTCCCCGTGCGCGTCCAGATCCCGGAAGGCTCTGATGCCGCAAAGGCTGGTGGCCTCCAGGACTCCCCGGATCACGGCCCGGGTCATGCAATCCGCTGCGCTGCGCCCCATTTCGGTCAGCATTTCCGCCGTCGGCGACGCGAAAAATCCATGGGTCGCCGGCAGTTTCCGCTTGTTGGTTCCAAGACAAAAGATCGTATCTCCGTCAAACATCGTGTGCGAGGGGCGTATGGCGCGGGCAAATCCGTCGTGGGCCATCTGGGCAATCTTTTGTGCCTGTGCTTTGGTCAGAACGGCATTGGTAGCGATCACCCCGATGGTGGTGTTCCGCCCCGCGGAGGCTTCAGGCGGCGGGGGCAGCTTCACCGCTCGCTTCCCGAGTTCTCCGAATTCGGATCCCGCTTCCTGGCGGATTTCCCAAAAACGCCCCGTTTCGGGATCGATCAGGGAACCCAGGGAGTTCACGGCAACAATGGCCGCGACGATGATTCCGGAGGGCAGGGCTTCGCTGGCCGTTCCCAGGCCGCCTTTGATCCCTCCGGCCACGGCGCCGGTTCCCGCGCCGACGGATCCCAGGGGGAAAACGTCTTTGCCCGCCGCGTTGCAGGCTGCCGCTCCCCACTGGGGACCGATCGGCGGAACAAACTGTTTTGCCCGGCCCAGATCAAAAAGCGCGGCCGCCGGCACGATGGGCGCCACATGGCCGTCCTGCAGCGGAAATCCCCAGCCTTTCTTTTCGAGCCAACGCACGACGCCGTCGGCTGTCGCCAGACCATAGACGGACCCGCCGGTCAGCACGACGGCCTGAACCTTTTCCACCAGATTCAAGGGCTGCAACAGGTCCGTTTCACGGGTTCCCGGAGCGGAGCCCCGAACATCGACCCCCGCCGTCGCCCCGTCGGGGCAAACGATCACGGTGACGCCGCTTGCGTATTGCCGGCTGGTGAAATGACCGACCAGGATTCCATCGACATCGATCAAAGAATTATTCCGGCCTGTTTTCTTCATGGGCATTTCCTCACGAAAAAGGTTGTGGGACGTCCTGAAATGATCGCGATTCTTGTAAATAAAAATTAAAAGATCCGCTTCTCGAATGAGCTTCGTTTACCACAGGTCGGAAGGCATTTCAGCTATTATTTCATTGACATCTCGGGATGTTCTTTCTATGCTTCGTCCCGCCATCTATCCGGTAGTCACAAAAGCCAAACTCGTGTATGATGCCGTGCATGAAAAGAGGAAGCGGCATACTGCTGGCGATTTCTTCGCTGCCCGGCCGATTCGGCATCGGCACGCTGGGGGAGGGCGCACGAAAATTTGTCGATTGGCTTGAGCAAAGCGGGCAGGCCTACTGGCAGATTCTGCCTGTTTCCCCGACGGGTTTCGGCGACTCTCCGTATCAGGCGTTCAGCGCCTTTGCGGGCAATCCGTATTTTATCGATCTGGAGGATCTGCATCGCGAAGGTTTGCTGCCCCCCTTGGCGCTGGACCTTTGTGAAAGTCTTTTCGCGGGTGATCCGGATTCCGTGGATTATTACGCGCAATATGTCGGCAGACCGCAGGTGCTCCAACTGGCTTTCCGCCACGGCGCCGGGCGGCTGGCCGCGGGACTGGAATCTTTTCGAAAGCGTCATCAAAGCTGGCTCGGCGACTATGCGCTGTACATGGCGCTGAAGGGCGAGTACGAAATGAAGCCTTTCGATCAATGGCCCGAAGCGCTTGCCCTGCGGGACCCCGCATCCCTGAAGAACGCGGCGGCCCGGCTCAAAGAGCAGATGGATTATCATATCTTTGTTCAATACCTTTTCTTCCGCCAGTGGGACGCGATGCGGAAATATGCCGGCGGCAAGGGGATCCGCATCATCGGAGACATGCCGATCTATATGGCGCCGGACAGCGCGGACGCCTGGGTCGGCCGTAACATTCTGGATCGCGAGGGGCGTGTCGCGGGCTGCCCGCCGGACTACTTTTCGGCAACGGGGCAGCTTTGGGGAAATCCGGTCTACGACTGGGACGTCCTGAAGGAAACGGGTTACGCGTGGTGGATTCAAAGAATCGCCCATCAGATATCCCTGTATGATTATCTGCGCATCGATCATTTCCGCGCCTTTGAAGCTTACTGGGCGGTTCCTGCCGGCGCGATGACCGCCGAGGCGGGGCAGTGGCTGCCCGGTCCGGGCATGGATTTTTTCCACCGGCTGAAAAAAACGATCGGCGAGCTCCCCCTGATTGCGGAAGACCTGGGGTATCTGACGCCGGAGGTTTTCGACCTGCTCCATGCAACGGGCTTTCCCGGTCTGAAAGTGCTTCATTTTGCCTTTTCACCGGATGGGGAAAGCATCTATCTGCCGCACCGGTATGAGAAAAACTGCGTCGTGTATACGGGCACGCATGATAACGACACGACGATCGGCTGGCATCAAAGCCTTGGCGAAGACGAACGCGCCTTTCTGGATGCTTACCTCGACGGCGTCAACGAAGGGCGTGTCCACTGGCAGTTGATTCGGCTGGCCATGAGTTCCGTGGCCGATGTGTGCATTCTCCCGATGCAGGATGTGCTGGGACTTCCGTCGTCCGCGCGCATGAACCGGCCGCAGACCTCTGAGGGAAACTGGCGGTGGCGTCTGACGGCGGATCGGCTGGACGGCGAGCTTGCGCAAAAATTGGCCGGTCTGACAAATCTGTTCGGCCGCAGGCGGTGAAATCATGATCAAAAACGATATTCCGCAGGACGAAATTTACCTCTTCAATATCGGGGAGGCACAGCAGGCCTACGCCACTTTCGGCTGCCACCGCATGCCGGAATCCGGTCTGCACCGCTTTCTGGTCTGGGCGCCCAATGCGCGGAAGGTCAGCCTTGTCGGGGACTTCAACGGATGGGATGCTTCCCGAAACCGGATGGAGCGCCTGATTCGGGTGTATTTGCGGCATTGTTGCCGGGCCTTCGCGACGGGGACTGCTACAAGTATTCGATTCACGGCTATGATGGGAAAACGGTGCTCAAGGCGGATCCCTTCGCGTTTCATGCGGAGGTTCGTCCGGCGACGGCCTCAAAGGTCTGGAGTCTCGGCGGATATGACTGGCATGATGCGGAATTTCTGAAGCGGCGCAAGGGGCGGAATGTCCTGAACCAACCCGTTTCCATTTACGAAATGCACATCGGATCGTGGCGCAGGCGGGAGGGCTGGCGCTTTGCGGACCTTCGCCGCACGGCCGATGAACTCTCCGATTACCTGGTCGAGATGGGCTTCACGCATGTGGAGATTATGCCCGTGGTCGAACATCCGCTGGACGATTCCTGGGGGTATCAGGTCACCGGATTTTATGCGGTGACCAGCCGCTACGGGACGCCGCAGGACTTCATGTATTTCGTCGATGTCATGCACGCCAAAGGCATCGGCGTGATCATGGACTGGGTGCCCGCCCATTTTCCCCGCGACGAACACGGTCTGGCGCGCTTTGACGGCACGTGCCTCTACGAGCATCAGAACCCGATGCAGTCCGATCACCCGCAGTGGGGCACGCTGATCTTCAACTACGCCCGTCCCGAGGTGGTCAGCTTTCTGGTTTCCAGCGCGATGTTTTTCTTTGACGTGTACCATATCGACGGGATTCGCGTGGATGCGGTCACATCGATGCTCTATCTGGATTACGCCCGCAATCCGGGCGAATATGTTCCCAACGAGGACGGAGGGAACATCGATCGCTCCGCGGTGGCCTTTTTGCAAAAGCTCAATTCCGTGATTCTGACGCGGTACCCCGGCGTCATGACCGTCGCGGAAGAATCGACGGCTTACCCGATGATCACCAGGCCGCCCTATGACGGGGGGCTGGGCTTTTTGTTCAAGTGGAATATGGGCTTCATGCACGATACCCTTCACTACATGTCCATGGATCCCTTCTTCCGCCGGCATCATCACGACAAGCTGACCTTTTCCATGCACTACGCATTTACGGAGAACTTCATTCTGCCGTATTCCCACGATGAGGTGGTCCACGGCAAAAAATCCCTGCTGGGCAAAATGTACGGCAACTACGACGAAAAATTCGCATCCCTGCGCCTGCTGCTGGGCTTCATGTACGCGCATCCCGGGAAAAAACTGCTCTTCATGGGCGTCGAATTCGGGCAATTTATCGAGTGGGATTACCGGAAGGAACTCGACTGGTTTCTGCTGGGGTATGAACGGCACGGACAGATGAGCCGGTACGTGCAGGCGCTGAACGCATTTTATGCGCGCACTCCGGCGCTCTACGAAATCGACGACGGATGGGACGGGTTCGCCTGGCTCAACGTGAACAATGCCGGGCAGAGCGCCGTGAGCTTTCTGCGGCGGGGTGCACGCCCCGATCAGGTCTGCGTGTGCGCCTTCAACTTTACGCCCGTACCGGTGGAGCGGTTTGTGATCGGGCTGCCGTCCAAAGGAGCGCTGCGGGAAGTCTTCAGCAGCGACGAGACGAGGTTCGGCGGAAGCGGGCGCGGCACGGCACGGGCCATTCAAGCCGTCCCTAAAGATTTTGAAGGCCATCCGTACCGCGCGGCCATTGACCTGCCGCCGCTTGCGGCTGTTTATTTTGCATGGGATTCAAAGGAAAAGGGTTTGGAATGAACCAAGCATTGCAGGAAATTCTGGCTGAAAAAAAACTGAAGACTCCGCCGTCGGTCCTGATGATCGGAGCGGAATGTGCGCCGTTTGCCAAAACGGGGGGGCTGGCGGACGTCATCGGAACCCTGACGAGAGAGCTCGATACGCTGGGGTTCGACGTTCGCCTGATGCTGCCGTTTCATCGCGTCATCAAAGAACGGTACCGGGACCGTGTGCGCCATCTGGTCAGCTTCAGCGTGGACATCGGCGGGCGATCCCAGTATGCGGGAATCGAGCAGTTTGACTGGGAGGGCATTCCGGTTTACTTCATCGACAACGAGCATTATTTCGGACACACCATTTACTGCGGCGGAGATTTCGAGGGCGAACAGTACGCGTATGTTTCACGGGCGGTGATCGAGTCGCTTCCCCTGATCGGCTTTGCACCCCGCATTCTGCACGTCAACGACTGGCACACGTCCATGATCCCCATGCTGCTCAAAACCCAGTATGACCGGCTGCCGCAGGGAAGGTGCCGCACCGTTCTCTCCATTCACAACCTCGGCTATCAGGGGCGCTTCCATTTCGGCTTTGTCTCCCATCTGCTGGGCATCGAAAGCCGCTATCATCATCCGGACTGCATTGAATATCACGGCGACGCGAATTTTTTAAAGGGCGGAATCGTTTACGCGGACAAACTGGTCACGGTCAGCCCGACTTACGCCCGGGAGATCCTGACGGCCTATTACGGCGAAGGGTTGGAGGGAATTTTAGCCACGCGGGCGGACGACCTGACCGGCATTCTCAACGGGATCGACACCGGCGCCTTTAATCCGGCGGCGGACCCGTTCATTCCTTATCCGTATGACGCCTCGTCTCTTTTCGCAAAGCGGAAAAATAAGGAGGCTCTGATTGCCGAACTCGGCCTCAACCTTCCTTTCGACGCCCCTTTGATCGGCATGGTGACAAGGCTGACGAAGCAGAAGGGGATTGACCTGGTCCTGCGCGTCTTCGACGAAATCATCGCGGCGGGAGCCGGTTTTGCGCTCCTCGGGACGGGCGATCACGCCTATGAGCATTTTTTCCGCGAAGCCGCGCACCGGACGGACGGCCGGGCCGTCGGCGTGACGCAGTTCGATGATCCGCTGGCGCGCCGCATTTACGCGGGATGCGATTTTTTCCTGATGCCCTCGCAGTTTGAACCCTGCGGTCTTTCGCAGATGATCGCGCTGCGCTACGGGACGCTGCCGATCGTCCGGGCGACGGGCGGGCTCCGGGACACGGTTTTTCCCTACAACGAATACACAAACGAAGGAAACGGCTTCACTTTTGAGAACTACAACGCCCACGACATGCTCCATACGATTCGCTACGCGCTGAGCGTCTATGAAAACAAGGAGCGTCTGGACGCGCTTCGCGTGAGGGCGATGAGCCGGGATCTGAGTTTTCAAAAAAGCGCGCTGGCCTACGCGAAGTTATATGTGGAGGCGGCCGGAAAATGAGCCGCGGATTTTCCATTGACAGGCGACGGGACGTACAATAAAACCATTTCCCATTCCGGAGGGAGCGGACCATGCTTCCGATTCCACGATTAAAGGCGAACAGGTGAAAAACAGGATTGCACATATCAGGGGAATCATTGAGGGAAAGCTGAAACGGTACTACGGCCGCACGCTCGAGAACGCCTCGGACGAGGAAATGTTTCAGGTGACCGCGATGAGCATCCGCGACATCATGCTGGAGCGGGGGGTCCTGGCCAACGAAACGGTTGAAAAAAAAGGGCACAAAAGGCTCTGCTACCTTTCGGCGGAGTTTTTGATGGGAAGGGCCCTGGTGAACAACCTGATCAATCTCGGTCTGCTCGCGGAATACCGGGCGGTCATGGCCGAAATCGGCTACCCCTTTGAAAAGCTTGAAGAGCAGGAATTGGAGGCGGCGCTGGGCAACGGGGGCCTGGGGCGGCTGGCGGCCTGCTTTCTGGATTCTCTTTCCACGCTGAACCTGCCGGTGACGGGCTATGGCATCCGTTACGAATACGGGATGTTCCGCCAGCGCATTGTGGAGGGGCAGCAGACGGAAGTGCCGGACGACTGGACGGCGAAGGGCGACATCTGGGAAGTCGAACGCCGCGAGGAACAGGTGGAGGTTCACTTTGACGGCACGGTGGAGGAGATATGGACGGACAACGGGATGACCTGCGAGCACAGGGATTATCAGACCGTACTGGCCGTGCCCCACGACATGCCGGTCATCGGCTACGACAGCCACACGCCGGCGACGCTGCGGCTCTGGCGGGCGGAATGTCCGTCCGGATTTGACCTTCACTCGTTCAACAAGGGCGATTTTGTCTGCATGCTGCGTCAGAAAGAGCTGGCCGAGTCGATTTCCAAGGTGCTGTATCCGCAGGACAACCATATGACCGGGCGAATGCTGCGCCTGCGGCAGTATTATTTTCTGGCTTCCGCCACGATGCAGTGCATCGTCCGCGAACACAAGAAGCGCTTCGGCGACGTGCGCACGCTGCCCGAAAAAGTCGTCCTGCAGATCAACGATCTGCATCCGGCGCTGGCGATTCCGGAACTGATCCGCATTCTCATCGACGAAGAGGGTCTGGGATGGGACGACGCCTATGCCGTGGCCGGCCGCGTGTTCAACTACACCAATCACACCATCATGCAGGAGGCTCTGGCGGCCTGGCCCGAACATGTGCTCCGGACGATGCTGCCTCGCGTTTACGCGATTGTTGTCGAAATTTCCGAACGCTTCAGCCGGCATCTGTGGAAAATCTTTTCCCAGGACCGCGAGAAAATCAACCGTTTGGCCGTGATTGCGGAAGACGAGGTTCGCATGGCCAATCTCTGCGTGGCGGTATGTCACAGGGTCAACGGCGTTTCGCAGCTCCACGGCCGGATTCTGAAGACGCGGACCTTCCGGGATTTCTACGTGATGTTCCCGGGGAAATTCATAGCCGTCACCAACGGCATTACCCAGCGGCGCTGGCTGGCCGCTGCGAATCCGGACTTGTGCGCGCTGATCGCCGACCATATCGGCGATCATTTTCTCCGGGACTACCACGAACTGGAGCGGCTCAAGCCGCTGGCGGACAAACCGGGGTTTCTGGCCGATTTCGCGGAGGTCAAGCGCCGCAACAAACTGCGTCTGGCCGAACAGATGAGGAGGCAGCAGGGCCTCGTGCTCGACCCGGATTCGGTGTTTGACGTGCAGGCCAAAAGGCTGCACGAATACAAGCGGCAGCTTTTGAAAGTGCTGCACATCCTGTTTTTGTACAACGGCTTTACCGGCGATGCGGGCTTTGCTCTGCCCAGGCCGGTGACGTTTCTGTTTGCCGCCAAGGCCTCGCCGGCCTACTGGCGGGCCAAGAGCATCATCCGGCTCATCAACGCCGTGGCCGCCCTCGTGGAGTCGCATCCGCGCACGCGGGACAGCATCCGGGTCGCTTTCCTGGAGAATTACAACGTCTCCCTGGCCGAACGCCTGATTCCCGCTGCGGACATCAGCGAACAGATCTCCACGGCGGGGTATGAAGCCTCCGGAACGGGCAACATGAAGTTCATGCTCAACGGCGCGGTGACGCTCGGAACCATGGACGGTGCGAATGTGGAGATCTTTGAAAGGGTGGGGCAGGACAACATCTTTATCTTCGGAGCAAGCGCCGGCGAGATCAACCGGATGGAAACCGAAAACAGCTATCGTCCGAAGGATCTCTTTGACCAAAACGAGGATATCCGGGCGGCCGTCTCGCGGCTGGTGGACGGAACGCTGCCCGGCGTCGCGCCCGACCAGTTTCAGGATCTTTACCGGTCATTGCTTGCCGGCGATTACGACCGGGCCGACCGTTACTTTTTGCTCTACGATTTTGACGCCTACCGCGCCGCGTTTGAACATGTGCTTTCCGCTTACACGGATGAACCGGCCTGGACGAAGAAGGGCGTGCTCAACACGGCGGGCGCCGGATTTTTCAGCACGGACCGGACGATTGAAGAATACAACCGGCAGATCTGGGGGCTCCGGCCCGTCTGATCCCCCGAAAGGACGGCGGCGATGCTGATCCATTACAAAAAGGAAATGATGCACGACTCGACCATGCCGGAATATCGCGATCCGGCAGGGGCCGTCGCCGTCGGAACACCGGTGGTGCTGCGCTTCCGGATAAAACCGGAGAATGTGGAAAGCGTTTATCTGTGCCTGATCGGCGAAGGATTTCATCGCGAACACCCGATGCGGCTGGAGGGCGATGTTTGGCAGACGGAAATCGCCGCGCCTTCGATACCCGATGTGTACTGGTATTATTTCATGGTCCGCGTCGGGGGAAGACTCAGTTATTACGGCGCGACGGCAGGAAGGACCTGCGGCATCGGCGCCGTATACAGTGCGCCGCCTCCCGCTTACCAGCTGACCGTTTACGATCAGGGTTTTGAAGTTCCCGAATGGTTTCAGAAAAGCGTGATGTATCAGATCTTTCCCGATCGTTTCCGGCCCGGCCGCGATTCGACGGCCCGGAAGGGGATCGCGTATCACCTCTCCAAAGGCCGCCGCGCCTATCTGCACGACTCATGGGACGAAGCGCCGCTCTTCACCCCGCTGCCGGGGGAAAAGGCCTACGATCCCTGTGACTATTTCGGCGGCACGCTGAGCGGCATCGAGGAGTCCCTGGACTACCTGCAGGGTCTCGGCGTGAACGTATTGTATTTGAATCCGATCTTCGAGGCGGCCTCCAATCACCGGTATAATACCGCCGACTATTTCCGCGTCGATCCGGTGCTGGGCACCGAGGAGGATTTTCGGTCCCTGTGCCGCGCGGCCGAAGAAAGGGGAATGCGCATTCTTCTGGACGGCGTGTTTTCCCATACTGGCTCCGACAGCATTTATTTTAACCGGGAAAAAGCCTATGACACGCCGGGCGCCGCCAACCGTCCGGATTCTCCCTACTACACCTGGTACACGTTTGAGCGGTATCCCGATCAATACCGCTGCTGGTGGGGGTTTACGTCGTTGCCCGAAATCAACAAGCAGGATCCGGGCTGGCAGCGATATGTCATCACCGGCGAGGACAGCGTCGTGAAGCACTGGCTTCGGGCGGGCGCGGCAGGCTACCGTCTCGACGTGGCCGACGAGTTGCCCGACGAGGTGCTGGCGAAGATTTACGCCGCAGCAAAGCAGACCCGGCCGGAGGCGGTGTTGATCGGCGAGGTCTGGGAAGACGCGACCACAAAGCACAGCTATGGCGTTAAAAGACGCTATGCGCTGGGAGGCATCCTGGATTCCGTCACGAATTACCCGCTGCGCAGCGCCTTGATCGCTTTTTTGAAGGGCCAGTCCGACGCCTTTGACCTGAAGCATTTTCTGGTGGATCAGGCGGCTAATTATCCCGCCCCCCTGTACTACGCCCTGACCAATCTGCTTTCCTCCCATGACGTGGAGCGCGTTCGCACCGCGCTCAGCGCGCGCATCGATCCGCATCAGCTGACCCGGGAGCAGCAGGCTTCCTTTGTCGTCAGCGACCACCAGAATAAAAAAGGCGCCGGGCGCCAGCGGCTGGCCGCGGTGCTGCAGTTTTCCATCCCCGGCGTTCCCTGCGTCTATTACGGGGATGAAAAAGGCATGACCGGTTTCCTCGATCCCTTCAACCGTGCGCCTTTTACCAAAAAAGCGCCGTACGACCTGACGGACGAATACCGAAGACTGGCAGGGTTGCGCGCCTCGGCGGACGCGCTGCGAACGGGCCGTGTCGTGTATTTCGCCCCCGATGCCGACTGTCTCGGCGTTTTGCGATACATCATCGGGGGAAAGGACGCCCTGGGCCGGCCGGCCGGGGACGGCGTCTATTTCACGGCGATTAACCGATCGGATGCGCACCGGCTGGTGGTCTTCGATTTTTCGGGAAAGCATTCGCTCTTTTCCGAAGCGGATCGGCGGAACCTGCTCCCGTTGTTCAACGGGACGTTCCCCTGCCTCTTGACCCAAAAGTCCTTCACGTTCATCGATGCGCTTTTGGAAATATCACTGGATCCCCTGGGGGCCTTGTGGCTGAAGATCGCCTAAAGGGCGTGGGGATCCCGAAAGGGGGCAAATCCAAAAAAGGAGATGCAAAATGACGTACCGCGAAACCTATCGGCGCTGGAGAGAATGCGTCACGGAGCCGGAACTGCTTGCCGAACTGGAGTCCATTCGGGACGACGACGCTCAGATTCAGGACCGCTTTCACATGGATTTGCCGTTTGGGACAGCGGGGCTGCGCGGTGTGATCGGCGCGGGCATTGCCCGAATGAACCGTTATGTCGTCGGCCGGGCGACGCAGGGGCTGGCGGATTATCTGACCGGCGGCGCCGTCGCCGGGGCGTCCGCGGTTATTGCGTACGATTCCAGAAAATATTCTTTTGAATTTGCAAGAGAAACGGCTTGTGTGCTCGCGGCCAACGGCATCAGGGTTTATCTGTTCAAACAGTTGACGAGCGTCCCGGAGTTGTCCTTTGCCGTCCGCCACCTGAAAGCGAGCGGCGGCGTCGTGATTACGGCGAGCCATAATCCCCGACAGTACAACGGCTACAAGGTTTATGCCGCTTACGGGGGGCAGCTGGGTCCGGAGGCGAGCCTCGCGGTGATGGACCGCATCCGGAAACTGGATCCTTTTGCGGACGTGAAAAGAATCAGCTATGAGGAAGGGACTGCAAAAGGACGGATTCTCGAAATCGGCGAAGAGATCGACCGGATTTATTACGATCACATGATCCGGTTGTGCGGGGGGGAGAGCGCGGGCGACCTGAAAGTAGTGTACACGCCGCTTCATGGATCGGGGCTGCGCACCGTTGAAAAAGTATTTCCCCTGGCGGGGATTCACAACTGGTGCGTCGTTCCCGAGCAGCGAATGCCGGACGGTTCGTTCCCGACGGTCGCGTCCCCCAATCCCGAAGATCCGAAAGCGATGGAGATGGCCATTGCCCTGGCCGGAAAGATGGAGGCGGACCTGGCCATCGGCACGGATCCGGACGCGGACCGGATGGGCGCCGCCGTCCGTCGGCTGGACGGTACTTACACCATGCTGACGGGCAACCAGATCGGCTGCCTGCTGATTCATTATCTCCTGGAAAAGCGCCGACAGTCGGGAGAGCTTCGCGCCTCCGATTACCTTGTCAAGTCGTTTGTCTCGACCGGTATGGCGGACGCGATCGCCGCTCAATACGGAATTCACTGCTACACCGTCCTGACGGGGTTTCGCTTTATCTCCGAACTCATCGTGCAAAAAGAGCCCACGGGCGCACAGTTCATTTTCGGGTTTGAAGAAAGCTTCGGGTTTCTGGCGGGTACATTCGCGCTGGACAAGGATGGGGCGCTCGCCGCGCTGCTCTTGTGCAAGGCGGCCCAGTTCTTCCGGGTCCGAGGCCAGAGCCTGCCGGAAGCGCTGGAGGCCCTTTACCGGGAGCACGGCTATTACCTGGAAAGCGTGAAAAACATCGCTTTGAAAGGTCTGGACGGCATGGAAAAAATGAAGGGCATCCTGGAACAGCTGAGGACCAGGCCCATTGCCGCGATCGGCGGTCTGCCCGTCCGGTTCAAGGAGGACTACCGGTCGCGGACCCGCACCGACCGGGACGGTGCCGTCTCCGAGCTGGAACTTCCGTCCACGGACGCAATCAAATTGACGCTGGACTCCGACGCATGGATCTGTATCCGTCCGTCCGGGACGGAGCCGAAGATCAAGATCTACTACGCGGTTCATGCCGCCTCGCGGGAAGAGGCCCAGGTACGGCTCCGGGACATGGCAGAAGACTTTGAACAATTGCTGTGAAAAATTCCGGGCGGGGAAGGAGCGGGTGCGCCCGGCAGCGGATCAGTAAATGGCGATGACCCCGAACATGAGGTTTTGTCCCATCATTTCCGGTGTCACCAGCACGATCCCCTCTTCACTGATATGGAAGCGCCGGGCATCCTGGGCCGGATCTTCGCCGATGACGGTGTCGTCGGGGATGCGGGTCCCCTTGTCGATAATGGCGCGGGTGACGCGGCAGTTTTTCCCGATATCGACCATGGGAAGAACGACGCTGTCCTTCACGAGGCTCCCCGTTTCGATGCGGGTCGCGTAAAAGATGACCGATCGCTTGACGCGGGCGCCCGCGATGATGCAGCCGCCGCTGACGAGCGAGTTGATGGCTTCGCCGCGCCGTCCTTCGTCGTCAAAGATGAACTTTGCCGGCGGATGCTGCGTCTGGTAGGTCCAGATCGGCCATTTTTGATTATACAGGTTCAGCTCCGGCTCGACAGCGCAAAGCTCCATATTGGCCTTCCAGTAGGCGTCTAAGGTTCCTACGTCACGCCAGTAGGCCATCTTGCCTTGCTCGTCGCGGTAGGGATACGCCATGGCCAAGCTGTTGTGAATGCCGCGGGGAATGATGCTTCTGCCGAAATCATGGGCGGAGGTCTCGTCTTTGGCGTCTTCGATGAGGGAATCGTACAAAAAGCGGGTGGAGAAGACGTAAATCCCCATGGAGGCCAGGGCGAGATCCGGTTTGCCGGGCATGGGTTCGGGATCGGCCGGCTTTTCGGTGAAGCGTAAGATGCGCATGTTTTCATCGACCGACATGACGCCGAAATCGCGTGCTTCCATGCGCGGCACCTCGATGCAGGCCACCGTCATGTCGGCTTTTGAATTGACGTGCTGCATCAGCATCTTGGAGTAGTCCATCGTGTAGATGTGATCGCCGCCCAGCACCAGCACATATTCGGGCGCATGGCGGTGAATGATGTCGATATTCTGGTAGAGCGCGTCGGCCGTTCCGCGGTACCATTCCTTGCTCATGCGCTGCTGGGCGGGAATGATCTCCACGAACTCGCCGATCTCGGCGCGCATGAAGCTCCAGGCCTGCTGCAAATGACGGATCAGCGAGTGCGCCTTATACTGCGTCAGCACGCCGATGCGACGCAGCCCGGAGTTGACGCAGTTGGACAGGGGAAAATCGATCATGCGGTATTTGCCGCCGAAGGGAACCGCCGGTTTCGCACGCCATTTGGTCAGTTCTCCCAGACGGGAACCCTCGCCGCCCGCGAGGATCAGGACCAGCGTCTGGCGCGTCACCTCCGTGGCAATCTTGGTTTTCACGTAGCCGTAGTAATTCTGTGCGTCCGTTTGTTCTCGATTTGCGTCCATGACGTTTCAACCCCGGTTTTCTGTGATTCCGATCAGGAAAAATGCAACGCTACAGATGGTATTTATCTTTTATTGCTTTTTCGGCTTCAAACCAGTCGGCGATTTCGTCGCCGGCAACGCCCCGGCGGAGCCTGTCCTGGTAAAGCTCGTAAGCTTTCCGCCGGACCTCTTCCAGAAAATCTTTCAGATCGGGCTTCACGGTTTTCCTGGCCGCCGGAGCGGTTCTTTTGACCGTACGTTTTTTGGAAGGTTCTTTTTTGACCGGCATGATCGCCTCCTTGTCTGATGACGTTTTGACGGTTCTTCAATAGCACTTTTGCAAGCGGGACGTCAATGTTTGTATTTTGCTTGCCATGAGCCGTTTTTCTGTGTATGAAGCCCCGTCGATGTGCGCATGATGTTTTTGAAACCATTCACGCAAAGAAAGGAAGTCATTGAATCCTGCATCCGGCAACTCCTCATCCAGGGGATCCAAGCGAAAGCTTTTTGGCGACGATGAAGTGTCTTCTCTGGCCCAGGCCATTTTATCCAGCGCAGGCGTCGGAATTTACATTGTCCAGAATGGAAAGTTCGTCTATGTCAGCCCCCTCTATCAGAAGCTGACCGGTTATTCCGAAAGAGAGCTGATCGCCACCCATTCTTTGAGCTATATCCATCCGGAGGATCGGACGATGGTCAGGGAAAAAGCGATCCGAAGCCTCCAGACGAAAAGCCTTGAACCCTACGAATACCGGTTCATCAAGAAGCACCAGGAAATCCTGTGGGCTCTGGAGACCATCACGCCGATCTCCTACGAAGGGCAGAGGGCGACGCTCGGGAGCTTCATGGACATTTCCCATCGCAAGAAGATGGAAGAGGCGCTTCAGAAAAGCGAAGAAAATTACCGCCTGCTTTTTGAAAGCGCGGGTCAGGGAATCCTGATTGCCAAAGACGAGAAGATCCAGTTCGCCAATACCGCGCTCGCCGAGATTGTCGGATATCCCAAAGAAGTCATCACCGCCCGTCCGTTTATATCTTTTATCCATCCCGATGATCGTTCGATGGTTCTAAACCGGCACAAAATGAGGTTGAAGGGGGATGACCCGGAGAACGATTATCAGTTTCGAGCCGTCACTTCGGACGGAACCGTCAAATGGCTGCAAATCAACGCCAGAAAAATTTCCTGGGACGGAGTGCCTGCCTCGTTGAGTTTCATTACGGACATTACCGACCGCCGACAAGCTCAGGAGGATCTTCGCGCAAGCGAGGAAAAATACCGCACCATCATCGAGCAGATGCAAGACGGCTATTTTGAAATCGACCTTGCCGGAAATTACACGTTTGTCAACAATGCGGAAAGTGAAATTGTCGGCTACTCCAGAGAGGAAATGATCGGAATGAACGCCCGGCAGTATCTGGACGGGGAAAGTCTGAAAAGGGCCGCGCAGGTTTATAAGGCGTCTTACAAAACGGGTGAGCCGTTCAAGTCCCTGGAAGTTGAAATCATCCGAAAAGACGGGACGAAGGGATTTAACGAAACTTCGGGGTCTGTGATCCGGGATGCAGGCGGCAAGCCGGTCGGCTTTCGCGGTTTTACCCGGGATGTGACGGAGCGCAAGCAGGCGGAGATGCGGCTGCAGCGCTCGGAGGAGAGGTACCGCGACATCTTTGAAAATGCTCAGGAGGGAATCTACCAGACTACTTGTGAAGGGAAGTTCCTGATGGCCAATCAGGCCATGGCGAGGATACTGGGATACGACTCACCGGAAGAACTGCTTGGCGAACAACCCGACATCTCCCTGCGGATTTATGTGAATCCCGAAGAACGCACAAAAGTCATTGAACAGGTGCAGCGCGAAGGGGTTGTCAAAGGGCAGGAAATCCAGTTTTACCGAAAAGACGGTCGGAAAATCTGGATATCCCGTACCATGCGGATCGTCCGCGATGAGCAAAACAATGAAATCTATCTGGAAGGCATCGTAGAAGACATTACCGAAAAAAAGGAAAGCGTGGACCGGTTGCGCAAAGCCCTGGGCGGCACCGTACAGGCCATTGCCTCCGTTGTCGAAACCAAGGACCCCTACACGGCCGGACACCAGAGGAGGGTGGCCGACCTTGCCCGGGCCATGGGTACGGAGTTGAACCTGAGCCCCGATCAGATTGAGGGACTGAGAATGGCAGGGATCATCCATGACATCGGCAAGATCTCCGTTCCGGCCGAAATCCTGAGCACACCCCGGCGTCTGACCGCCATCGAATTCAGTCTTATCAAAATGCATGCACAATCCGGTTATGACATTCTGAAGGACGTAGATTTTCCCTGGCCCATCGCCAGAATGGTTCTGGAGCACCATGAGCGCATGAACGGATCCGGATACCCCCATGGTTTGAGCGGAAACGAGATTCTGATGGAGTCCAGGATTCTGGCCGTAGCCGATGTGGTGGAAGCCATGGCAACGCATCGTCCCTACAGGCCTGCCCTCGGGCTTGATGCGGCTCTGGAGGAAATCAGCTCAAAAAACGGGATTCTCTACGACCCGAATGTAGTGTCCGTGTGTCTGAGGCTTTTCCGTGAAAAAAACTATATCATCAAAACATAAACTGAAAGATTCATATACTTAAAGTAAAGATTGACTTATTGATGTTAAGATATTGAAATAATAGAATATTGTTATAGCATTCAGTTGTTTATAAATCTGTTGAACGGCTGTTGAAAAGCCTGTGGAGGAATCCTGTGGTCTTTCGCCTTCTCAACGGCGAATTTCGGTGAAGAATCAAGTTTCTGAAAGTTTGCTTTAGCGGTTTACGTCTGCCTTCCTCCAGTCATCGGTTCATGCATAAGGCCGGCCTTAAGATGCGAAACTGCCGGGGACTTGGCGCCTTTCCACAATTTCCGTGATGGCCAGTGTTGCAATATCCATGAATTTACTCGAATTTTGATGATCAGGCAAAGCCATGTCCATGACGCGGGCGAATGAATTTTCGATCAGGATTTCTCTTTCGTGCTCCCGGTGCCGAATTCCGTAGCGAATGATTGCGCGATCTTCCATGGAAAGCTTATTGATTAAATTTTTTGTCGTCCAGATTGCGCCGAACCGGGAAAAATCGGATAAGCGGCCGGCATAGTTGACCGTATCCCCCAAGGCGGTAAATTCAATATTGGGGGATGAGGGGATAGTGCCGAAGTATTCCTGGCCCTCATTGATGCCGATATTGAGGTATAGCTCATTGAACCATCCTTTACGCATCTTCCAGTCCATGTTCAACTTCTTGATATTTTCACGGATTTCCAGCGCGCAGGAAATCGCGTTGATCATGTATTGATTATCCCGCTCCTTGAGAAAATAATACAGCAGTCCGTCTCCCGTATGCTTGCCGTAAGTGCCGTAGTACCGCTTGAACGTGCCTTCCACGCAGGCCCATATCTGATTGATGAGCTCAAAATACTCCTCCGGAGGCAATTCAGCGCAGATCCGGACGGAGTTCTGCAGGTCCGCCACCAGCACGCAAAAGGACACCAGCGTGGGCATTCGCTGCCGAAGAAGGTCGTTGATGACGCTGGTGCGGGATGACAGCAGATTCGCTATCCCATCGGTATGATTGGCTTCCAGGGCATGAATAAAAAGGGTGCCTTCGCGAAAAACCATAAAATAAACGCAGTCGGAAAGGCGCATTCCGGAATGATCGGATAGATCCAGATATATTTTATGGACGGACGACCGGTGCAGAGGGTCGACAGCGTCATATTTTGCTTCCAGCAGTTGTTTCTCAAGGGAGGTCATCCCATCATACAGTCGGTCCAGGTCTAATTTGCCGATCCTTTCTTTCACGAAACGCAGATGAAAATCGACAAGACGATCCTTGATTTGTTCTTTTTCCCCGCGGTTTCGCAAAAGCTGCGAAAAAATGTTTCTCTCCGCCGGCTCTTTCATGGCGTGGAAGTCTTTCCGGAAGAGCGTCTTTTCCGCTTCCTGATTAACCCAGTCGATTTCGAAATTGTTGTTCAGCAAATAAGCAGGGCAGGGGATATCACTAATGGTTACTTTCAGCGGATTCCGGGGGCTCCCGTCATCAGCCGAAGAAGGACGGCTTTTGGAAGGAGGTGCTTCATGGTTTACTTCGCTGTTCGTTTTGATTTCATCCGGAATGACCGGTTCTTCTGCGGCCCGGATGACTCCGGCATGATTCAACCGTTCGGAGATAGTGTCCATCGTGAATCCTTTGTTTTTCATTTCTTTGATTTGTAAAATTAAATCGATGACGGATTCCGGAAAATAACCGAGCATACGGGCGCGAACGTCCGTTTCCTCCGGCTTTTTGACGATCGGGCGGGGCAGGAGGTTCATTTTAATGTAGTTGTTTAGTGTTGCTCTGGATATTCCTGTTTTGTTTATGATATCCAGACTGCTGATCCATCTTGTTCCCTGTGTTGCCCTGTCATTCATCATGATCACCTGAACAGTTCAAAGATTGATGGAACAAAAGCCTCTTTTAAGAAACGGCAGCTTGCTTATACAGTATAAATTCGTACGTGTCAATAAAAATTATACAGTATAAGGTTTTGTTATTAAATGAATTATATTTTATATATTGTTTATTGATTTAAAATGGAAGATCCGCTTATGTACTGTATAAGACACTTCATTTCCAATCTTTGGCGGGAGAAAGTTTTGAAATTGAAGGATAAATGGTAAAAAATTCTCGTGAAACATTTGCTTGACAAACGCGCTTTAAACCTATAATAGGCCAACCTCATTCTTAAGGCTCGTTTACGGTGGATCCCCCATCTGGCAGAGACTCTTCCATGTGCGGGGGATTTTTTTTTCGTAGAATCCGGGCGGCATTTATGAAAGGGAAGCGACATGAAGTTTGACGATCGGAAAATACGCAATATCGGAATCAGCGCCCATATCGATTCCGGTAAAACAACCCTGAGCGAAAGAATTCTTTATTATACGAAGAGAATTCATGCCATTCACGACGTGAAGGGAAAAGACGGCGTGGGCGCCACGATGGATTCGATGGATCTGGAGAAGGAGAGAGGCATCACCATTGCGTCGGCGGCCACCTACTGCGAATGGAAGGGACATGAAATCAATATTATCGACACTCCCGGCCATGTCGATTTCACGATCGAAGTCGAACGCTCTCTGAGGGTGCTCGACGGGGCGATTCTGGTGCTTTGCTCCGTGGGCGGCGTTCAGTCCCAGTCCATCACCGTGGACCAGCAGATGAAGCGCTACAAGGTTCCCTGCATCGCGTTTATCAACAAATGCGACCGCAGCGGCGCCAATCCCTTCCGGGTCATTGAACAGCTTCGGACCAAGCTGGGGCATAACGCCTTGGCCATGCAGATTCCCATCGGACTGGAAACCGACCTGCAGGGCGTGATCGATCTGATTGCGATGAAAGCTCTGTATTTCGATGGCGACAACGGAGAAACGGTCCGGGTGGAGGAAATCCCCGCCGGTCTTCTCGATCAGGCCATGGCCAAGAGAGAAGAGCTGGTCGACGCGGCGTCGCTGTATTCCGACGAGCTTACCGAGGCCATTCTGGAAGAAAAGGACATTCCCCCCGAATTGCTCTACGCCGCCATCCGCAAGGGCACGCTCAGGCGGGAAATCACGCCGGTCTACATGGGCTCCGCTTATAAAAACAAAGGCGTTCAACCGCTGCTCGACGGTGTGACCTATCTTCTGCCGGCGCCGTCCGAGGTGGAAAATATCGCGCTCGACATGGACCGCAACGAGGAGCCGGTCGTTTTGACGAGCGACCCTGCCAAACCCATCATCGCGCTGGCCTTCAAGCTGGAGGACGGACAATACGGCCAGCTCACTTACATCCGCGTCTATGAAGGCACGGTCGAAAAAGGATCGACCATCGTCAATGTCCGAAACGGCAGGAAAGTCAAGGTAGGCCGCGTCGTGCGCATGCACGCCGATCAGATGGAAGATGTGGATGCGCTCAGGGCCGGTTACATCGGCGCGCTGTTCGGCATCGAATGCGCCTCCGGCGATACGTTTGTTTCCCCCGGCCTCAACATGACGATGACCTCGATGTACGTGCCCAAGCCGGTTATCTCGCTGGCCATCGTTCCCAGGGACAACAAGGCGCAGATGGCCATGTCCAAGGCGCTCAACCGTTTTTCCAAGGAAGATCCGACCTTCAAGACGCATGTGGATCCGGAAACCAACGAAACGATCATCGAAGGAATGGGAGAGCTGCACCTGGATATTTACGTGGAGCGCATGAAGCGCGAATACAATGCCGAAGTGACCACCGGCAACCCCCGCGTGGCCTACCGTGAAACCATTACGCAGCGGGCGGACTTCAATTACACGCACAAGAAGCAGACGGGCGGCGCGGGACAGTTCGGTCGCATCGCGGGCTATATCGAACCGGTTCCCGACGAGGAATTCGTTTTTGAAAATCAAATCTTCGGCGGAGCGATCCCCACGCAGTATATTTCCGCCTGTGAAAAAGGATTCCGGGAAAGCATGGCCAAGGGTCCGAAGCTGGAATTTCCCATCACCGGCGTCAAAGTCGTCATCAACGACGGAGCCTCGCACGCGGTCGATTCTTCCGATATGGCCTTTCAGGCGGCCGCGCGCGGCGCCTTCCGGGAAGCCTATCTGCGCGCCAAGCCGGTGATTCACGAACCGATCATGAAAGTGGTCGTGGAGACGCCCACGGAATTTCAGGGATCGGTCATGGGGCTCCTCAACCAGCGCCGCGGCATGATCATCGGATCGCAGGACGAAGGCGTTCTGTGCGTGATCGAGGCGCAGGTTCCGCTGGCGGAAATGTTCGGTTTTTCAACCATTCTTCGCTCCGCGACGCAGGGCAAAGCGCAGTTTACCATGGAGTTTGCCCTTTACCGGCAGGTGCCTCAGTCAATCGCGGAGAAAATCGCCCTGGAAGCGTCTAAAAACAAGAAAACGGCGGCGTAAACAGACGAAAGACCGAACCCCTGAAGGGGGGCGCATGACCGAAGGGTGAAGTAAAAGAAGATGGCAGTCGAAAGAGCGGTCAGCTGGAAAGATAATGTCGTTCACTTAACGTATGAGGACCGGATGATGATCAAGAAAGAAATCATAGAACGCAATCCGCTGTTGAATCTGGGATTCGAACAGGAATATATCCTCCCCGACGGAGGGCTGGGCGCGGTTCTGGCCCACGCCGGCGTCGGCAAAACGGCGCTGCTCGTGCAGACGGCGCTGCACGCCATGATGCATGAACAGCCCGTGCTGCATGTCAGCCTGAACGACGCGGTCAGCAAAGTGGATCTGTGGTACCGCGAATTGTTCAACGACATGGCTTCGAAGTATGATTCCGCGGAGATTGCGGAATACGGGGAGAATATGCTTCATTACCGGTTTATCATGACATTCCGGGTGGAAGGCTTCACCGTTCCGAAACTGGAAGAACGCCTGGCCGACCTGATGCAGCAGAATATTTTCAAGCCGCATACTGTCATTCTGGACGGCCTGAAATTCGATGAATCCGGACGGGGTCTGCTGGTGGAATTAAAGGAAATGGCCGGAAAATACGCTATGCGGGTCTGGTGTACGGTTCACACGCACCGTCATGAGCCGCCCAAGGAAGGCGGACTGCCCCTGTCTTTTCTGCACGTGGCCGACCTGTTCGATGTGCTGGTCCAGTTGTCTTCCCGGGGGCCCGAGGTGTACATCACAGCCCTCAAGGGCCAGTCGCCCGATTCCCGGCCCAAGACCCTGCTTCTGGATCCGGCGACCATGCTGATCAAATCCTAAAAAAGCGGAGGCAGCCCGTCGGACCGCCTCCGCAATTCTTTGCCCGGTTTGCGTTTAGCCCGGACCGGGATTTTCTTTTATTCCTTGTACAAGCGGTTGAGCATGTCCCCGTATTTATCCAGGACCGCCTGGCGTTTGAGCTTCATGGTCTGCGTGAGCATGCCGTTTTCCAGCGTGAAATCCTCCAGGATGAAGGCGAATTTCTGGGGAATTTCGTAGGATCCGATGGTCTTTCTCAGATGATTCTGGACTTCGGCGGTCAGCAATTCCTTGAAATTGCGGCCGGCCGGATTGGCGGGATCGAACAGGCTTTCCGGCTCCACGGACAAATTCAGCTTTTCCGCCATCTGCTTGAGCAGCTTCATGTCGGGAACGATCAGGCCCACGTTGTATTCCTGGCCCGCTCCGTAAATCATGGCGTTCAGGATCCAGGGCAGGACCTTCATTTCCAGTTCGACCGCGTCCGGGTGGATGTATTTGCCGTTGGCCAGTTTGTATTCTTCCTTGAAGCGGCCCGTAATGTAGAGAAACCCATCGTCGTCGAGGCGTCCCCGGTCGCCGGTGCGCACGCCGCGCATTCCGTTCATTTCCACGATCACTTCTTTGGTCTTTTCCGGCTTGTTGTGGTAGCCGATCATGCACTGCGGGCCGAAGCAGATGATTTCGCCGTCGTCGGTGTTTTCACCGGTGCGCGACCGGTCGATTACGACCTTGGTTTTGTTGATCGGCTTTCCGACGGAGCCCAGGCGGTTGCCCATCAGCGGCGAGTTGATGGTAATGGCCGGAGACGTTTCGCTGAGCCCGTAGGCGTCATACGTGGGAATGCCTACGTCGATGAAGAATTTCGCGATCTCCACGTTCATCGGAGCGCTGCCGGTCACCGCGTTGTCGAGGCGTCCGCCGAACCGCTCCCGGATCTTGGCCAGGACGATTTTATCCAGCAGCTTGTATTTCAGACCGGCTTTGCCCGTTTCCCGTTTTTGCTTTGCGGCTGCCAGCGCCGCTTCAAAGAGCTTCAGCTTCAGCCCGCCTTCCTCCCTCATTTTGGCCCAGACGCCGTTATAGACCTTGTTGAACACCCTGGGCACCGTGATCATGAACGTCGGCTGAATCTTGGGCAGATCGTCGATCAAGGTTTCCACCGATCCCATGATGCCGATGGAGCCGCCCCGCAGCATGAACGCATGCAGGTCCGCCGTGATGCCGAAGGAATGCGCCCAGGGAAGCATGGAAATGCAGCGGCTGTGTTCGGTCAGGTTCAAGAACCAGGCCAGCCCGGCCTTGACGTTTTCCGCCAGGTTGCCGTGGGAAAGCAAAACTCCTTTGGGCTCGCCCGTGGTTCCCGAGGTGTAGATCAGGACGGCAACATCGGAGTATTTCGGCTTCTGCGAGGCAACGGGCTTTTCTGCGCCTTTCTTTTCCAGAGCGGCCATGGTCTTCTCCCCCGTGCCTTCTATCAGATAGATATGCTGAAGCGTTGGAATTTCAGCCGGAAAATTTTTCACCTTTTCCAGAATCTCCGGTTTGGAGACGAGCAGGACCTTGACGGCGGCGTCCCGGATAATATATTTCCACATCGTCACCAGTTCTTTTTCATACATCGGCACGTAGGCGGCGCGCAATCCCTGCGTGGCCATTTCTCCGATCACCCATTCCTTGCGGTTATTCGCGATGATTCCGACCGTGTCCCCGGCCTGGACCCCAAGCGAAGCAAGACCGGCCCGCAGATGATTGACGCGGGTGGCGATCTGCGCGTAGGTTACCCACTGGTACACCCCGGAAGAATCTTTCTCTCCAATAAACAAATTATTGGCGTATTTGGCGGCGCTGTTTTCAAAGATTTCCACCAGATTATCCGGAGACTCATACGTATTTTGGTACTCACCATATTCAAAAATCGCCATGCCCTTACCCTCTCCTTTCGAAATTGGATTCAGCGTTGCTGTCCATAGAACTGTAAACAAGGTTGTACGGTTATGGTTCGTTAATGAATCGAAACGGACGCTTCTCTATCGAACGACGTTTGATGGTATCTTATGTTGCATTCAAAAAATTGAAACCCGGAAAGAGTGCTGAAGGAGCGATGGAGCGGCGAATGACCGTCTTTCCGATGGTTTTCTATTAAGGAAAAACGGAAGGCAAGTCAAGCGTTATTTTGTTTTTTGCCCCGGATGCCCAGCGATTCGCAGAGGATTTCCGCCGGATCGAACGCGTCCATTCCGGACAGACCGCCCAGTTGCATGCGACACGATCCGCAATCGGCGACCATCGCCTCCGCGCCGGTTTTGCGGACGAGCGATGCGGCCCGTGTCCCCAGCTGGATGGCCGTGGCCTCATTGGTTTTTTTGAACCCGTAGCTGCCGGAAAGTCCGCAGCAGGCATCGTCGAGGATCGTGAAGTCCAAATCCGGAATCCGCTTCATCAGATCGGCGGCCGGGTAGCCTATTTTCAGCGCGCGCAGATGGCAGGGAATATGGTAGGCCAGCGAGCGGTTGACTTCCCGAAAGACGGGATGAATCTCCCTTTCCGCAATGAGCTTGAGCAGGTATTCATGCAGGTTGTAGCAATTTTCCGCGATCTTTTTCGTTTCGGGAATTTCCAGAATCCCCTGGTAGTCCTGCAGCAGGCACAAGCCGCAGGACGTGCAGGTGTAGACGATGTCATACCCCGCATCGATATAGTTGGAAAGGGAGGCGACGTTCTTTTGCGCAAAGGTTCGCGCCAGCGCCGGATTGCCGTTGCCCAGCGCGGGCAGTCCGCAGCACACCTGGGGGGGAAGGACGACGTCGATGTGAAAGGACTGCAGCATTCGAATGATTTTTCGTCCGATGTCAGGGCGGTAGAAATTGATAAAACAACCGTAAAAGAAAGCGACCTTCCGGTCTCCACGGCTGCGGGATTTCTTTTCCCGGCGGAGCGTGTGAAAGCTGAATTTGGGGAAGGGGATATACGTCGAGATGCCTATTTGTCCGAGGATTTTTTTGCCGATCTTGGAAGCGGCGATCCGGTTGGCCAGCGGGGCGGTCATCGATCCGAGCGCCGAAAGGTAGTAGTTGTTGGCAAAGAGCAGATGCGCCGGACTGTGGGGATGCTCCAGACCGTAGCGCTGCTGCACCCGGAGAATGATTTGTGCGGGCTCCACGCCGCAGGGACAGGCCATTTCGCAGCGCTTGCACTGACTGCACAGAAGCACCCAGTCGTCGATGGATTTTTCGCGGCCGATACGGAAGCGCTGGGCGTCGGGCCCCGCCTGCTTGGGGCCGGGAAAATCCGGCTGGACCCGGAAGACGGGGCAGTTTTCCACGCAAATCGTGCAGCGGATGCAATGCTCGAATGTCATCGCAGTCTCTCCAGACAGGACCGGGCTGCGGCCCGTCCCGTGGCGATGGCAAAGCCGTGTCCGCAGCCGTTTTTCAGCGTTTCCGTTCGGGCGAGAATCGAACCGCAGACAAAAATATTGTTCCAGGGGGATTCCAGCGGACAAAACGCGTCATCCACGGCAATACCCGCCCGGCCGATGCCGTGGTTCATGGAAAAATAATCCTGCTCAAACCAGTCGTCCCGGTTTTCCGGCGCAAAGACGGGCAGATCAAAAACCCTTTCCACGATCCGGTCCCTCTTTGCGTAGAGCCCCCCGCCGACAAAGGAGCCGGTGGAAAGAATGAAGGCCCGGGCGTTGAGACTGTTGGGACGGCCCTGCGCCTCCGTCGTGACCGCTTCAACCTGACGGCCTGATTTTTCGACGCCGATGACCGGCCAGTTCCAGTAGATCACGCCACCTTGCCGCCGCAGATGGTCTTTCATGGCGTTAAACAGCCTTCTTCCGGGCATGGACGGCGGAAGCGTGGGGATTTCAAAGACGGGGCGCTCCAGCCGGGATTCGATTTGCTTCGATACGGAGAAAGCCGATTCCAGCCCCAGAACGGCCGGAAAAGCGATTTTATCTTTGCGGATTTTCTGCCGCTCCAGCCACAGCAGAAAAGTTTCCAGAAAGGCGCCGTCTTCGAAATTGGCGGCGATGCCCATGGTGGTGGAAACCCCTGCGTCGTAAGCGGAAAAGGAGGCGTTGGGAAAGCGAGACAGGATGTAGCCGGGATAAAAATCCTTGAGGCCCGTGAAGGTAACCAGGTGAATCCTTTCCGCATCGCTTTGCGGGGAGGCCTGCATCGTCGCGGGGACCAGGCAGGTGTTCTTGAACGTGCCGATGGCCGAGAGAACACGGCGGTTGATTTCCAACGTTCCTGCGTAGGGCATGTCCATGTCCGCCATCGTTTGTCGGAAATCGTCAAGAGACCGGCTAAGCAGCTCCGGAGAAACCTGATGGAAGGGATGCCCGTCGGGCAGGCCGGCAATCCCTGCAAGCGGATGTTCGCTTCGGGAGCAGACGTCGATGCAGCCGGTGGACAGACAAGCGGTCGGTTCGCCGGCGGTGACCAGCGCCACGCGCAATTGCTGTTCGGCAAGCCAGGCGGCCGCGGTCAGCCCCGCCGCGCCCGCGCCGATGACAATGACATCGTATTCAATGACGCTCACGGGTTTTCTCCATGGCCAGAATGCCCAGATAGAGGTATTCGACCAACTGTTCTTCCCGCAGCTGATCTCCCCACAGGGCATAGCGGATGCCGCGGAAGCGCCTTTGCAGAAATTCCCGAAGCGACTGCATGGACTGCTGGGGCGTCAGAATTTCCATGTCATGCATGACGCCCAGTGCGCGAAAAGTGCAGAAGCCTCCCTGGCAGGGGCCCATCCCCAGGCGTGTCCGGTGTGAAATGTCGCCCACATGTCGGGTGCCGGTTTCCTGAATAATGTTTTCCACGCTGCCGCGGCTCACGAGCTCGCATTCGCACAGAATGTTTTTCATGTCCGCCAGACGTTTGGACAGGGGATATCCGCTGAGCTCCTCCTGGCCGTCCAGCGGTTGATCGGCCGTTTCGCAGTCGCGCTTCAGATTGAAGGCGTTCATGATCGTATCGACCATTTTTTCCGCCATCAGGCGGAAGGTGGTGAGCTTGCCGCCGACGATGCTGTACAGGCCGTTCCGGTGGTCGATGATCTGAAAGCCTCGCGAGATTTCCCGGCTGTCCATCTTTTGCGACTTGAGCAGGGGACGGACCCCCGAAAACGCGCGGATGATGCGTGCCTTGTTGAAATGAGGAATCATCCGGCCGGCCTCGCCGATGATGGCGTCCACCTCAGCGGACTGGGTCGAGAGAGCATCCGGATCTTCCACCGCCAGCGATGTGGTGCCGGCGAGGCACACGGCTTCGTTGGGAACGATAATGTCCCCGTCCGAAGAAGGCCGCAGGCGGTTGATGACCATGTCGGTCAGGCGGTGATTGGTGATGACCAGGCTGCCTTTGGAGAGCGTCAGGGGTACTTCGCAGCCCGCCAGCCGGGCCACGAGGTCGGCCCAGGCGCCCGAAGCATTGACCAGGATGTTGCCGTGGATTTCCTTCACTTCGCCCGTGGCCGCGTCGGCGGCTTTAACGCCGATGCAGCGGCCGTGGGACTGGACGATTTCCGTAACCTTGTGGCGGATGAAGCTCAGGCCTCCCTTCTTCTGCGAGGTTTTCATGTTGAGCAGGCACAGGCGGAAAGGATCGATCGAGCAGTCGGGAACCCGGATCGCCTCCTCGATCTCCGGATTCAAATTGGGCACGAGTTCCAGCGCTTTGGTGGAAGACAGAATATCGGTCGGGATGCCGATGTCGTCGCAGCTTCGCAAAAACCTTTCCCGAAAGAGCTTGGAATCGCCGGGCAGCCTTACGAACAATCCGCCGGTGCGCTCCACGCATTTTTCACCGATGCGCCGCAGGATCATGTTTTCATCGTAGCATTCTTTGGCTGCGATGGGATCCGATACCGCGTAGCGGCCGCCGCTGTGCAGCAGTCCGTGGCAGGCGCCGGTGGCCCCCGCTGCGAAATCGCCTTTTTCAATCAGGCAGTGAGGGATGCCGCGGAGCGCCAGATCGCGGGCAATGCCACATCCCGTTGCTCCTCCGCCGATAATAATCACATCCGTCTTAATCATCTAATGTTCCCTGAACTATGAGCCATGAGCCATGAGCTATCTACTCCTCTTCCCATCCCCTGGCGCGTTCCACCGCTTTTTTCCAGCGGGTATAGAGGGTCTGCCGCCGGTTCTCGTCCATCGCCGGTTCGAATCTCCGGTTCACTTTCCGTTTTTCTGAAATCGTAGACAGGTCTTTCCAGAACCCGGTGGCCAGACCCGCCAGGTATGCGGCGCCCAGGGCCGTGGTTTCAATAATTTCCGGACGCTCCACCGGGACGTCGAGGATGTCCGACTGGAACTGCATGAGGAAGTTGTTGGCGCAGGCGCCGCCGTCCACGCGCAGTTCGCACAAATCAATGCCGCATTCGCTGCGCATCAGCTCCAGGACATCGCGGGTCTGATAGGCGATGGATTCCAGCGTGGCGCGGATAATGTGGTTGCGGTTCGCTCCGCGGGTGAGCCCGACAATGGCGCCGCGCGCGTACATATCCCAGTAGGGCGCGCCCAGTCCCGCAAAGGCGGGCACCAGATATACCCCGTGCGTATCGGGCACTTTTGTGGCGAAATATTCGCTGTCCCGGGCGTCGTAAATGACGCGCAGACTATCGCGCAGCCACTGAATCGCCGCGCCGGCCACAAAGATGCTGCCTTCCAGGGCGTATTCCACTTTGCCGTCCACTCCCCAGGCAATGGTCGAAAGCAAACCGTTTTCCGAAAAGGCCGGCTTTTCCCCCGTGTTCATCAGCATGAAACAGCCGGTGCCGTAAGTGTTCTTGACCATGCCGGGCGTGAAGCAGGCCTGGCCGAACAGAGCCGCCTGCTGGTCTCCCGCGTCTCCGGCAATGGGGATTTCGCCGCCCAGAACCCGCGCATCGGTGAGGCCGTAAACGGCGGACGACGGTTTCACCTCCGGCAGCATGCAGGCGGGAATATCCAGTTTTTCCAGAAGAAACGGATCCCATTTCAGTTCCCGGATATTGTACAGCATCGTGCGCGAAGCGTTGCTGTAGTCCGTGACGTGGACTTTTCCGTGAGTGAGGTTCCAGATCAGCCAGGTATCGACGTTGCCGAAGAGCAGCTCGCCTTTCCGCGCCCTGTCCCGGGCTCCTTCCACATGGTCGAGAATCCATTTGAGCTTTGTTCCCGAGAAATACGCATCCACCACCAGCCCCGTTTTTTCCCGAATGATGTCTTCGAGCCCGGCGGCTTTCAGTTCGTCGCAGATGGGGGCGGTCCTGCGGCACTGCCAGACGATTGCATTATAGACGGGCTTGCCCGTGGATTTGTCCCAGACGATGGTGGTTTCACGCTGATTGGTGATGCCGATCGCCGCGATCTCTTCCGGGGAGATGCCGGCGGCGGCCATCACTTCGCTGGCCGCGCCACGCTGTGAGCCCCATATTTCCATGGGGTCATGCTCCACCCAGCCGGCCTGGGGATAGATCTGTGAGAATTCGTTTTGAGCGATTTTTACCACGAAGCCATCCCGGTCGTAAATCACCGCCCGCGAACTGGTCGTGCCTTGGTCAAGAGCTAAAATGTAGGATTTCTTCATCGGCCACTCCTGAACCTATGAATCGATATTGCGACGCACTATGACATAATACCGCTGTTTTTGCCAAAGAAAAAAGGCGCGCTCGGGCGCCCTTCGGGAAGTCCGCGCTCCATAAATCATTTGACAGGAGAAGCTCTGTAAGGATAGTCTGCGTCCAAACGAAGACGCCATTACCGGACGTGCAGGACCATGACCACAACCATCTTTTACTATACCGGCACCGGCAACTCCCTGTGGACCGCCCGCAGACTCGCTTCCGTTCTGGGAGAAACATCGTGCGTGTCCCTGAAGCGGTGTACGGATGAAAAGGTTGTCTGCGTCGCCGAGCGGATCGGCCTGGTTTTTCCGGTGCATATCTGGGGCGTGCCGCCGCCCGTCATCGATTTCGTCGGGCGGTTGAACGTCGATCCCGATCAATACTGGTTTGCGCTGGCCGTCAACGCCGGCCAGCCCGCCGCCACGCTGATCCAGTTGCAGAACATTTTACGGGAGAAGCAAATTCGTCTGTCATCCGGCTTTTCCGTCGATTTGCCCAGCAATTATATTCCCTGGGGCGGCGCCCCGGCTCCCGACAAACAGCAAAAGAAATTTGACGCGGTGCTCGCTAAATTGAACCGGATCGCTTCGGTGGTCCGGGGCAGGGAAGAAAGGCCCTTGGAGAAGGGTCCCTTCTGGCAGAACTGGATTTTGTCTGCGCTTTACCGAATTTCGCTGCCGCATGTCCCCGGGATGGATAAACCATTTTTTGCCGATGAAAAATGCAGCGCCTGCGGGATTTGTGCAAAAATCTGCCCGGCGCGCAATATTGAGGTGACCGGGGAGAAGCCCGTCTGGAAGCACCGCTGTGAGCAATGCTTTGCCTGCCTCCAGTGGTGCCCGGAAGAGGCGATTCAGTACGGCAAAGGCACCCGGAACAAAAAGCGCTACCGCCATCCCGAAATTACGCTCAAAGATATGCTGACGTAAAAAAGGGACGGTTCTATTTTCCCCTCAGTCCGATGATTTGCGGGACAGCAGCGGACGGATGCCGATCAGGTTCTCGATGTTGAATTGCTTTTCCGGTTGCGGAGCATTTCCCAGATCATCAGGATGGCGCCGACGGTGATGGCGGAGTCCGCCACGTTGAACGCAGGCCAGTGCGAAGCGCCGATGTAAACGTCCAGAAAGTCCACGACGGCGCCAAAGCGTATCCGGTCGATGAGATTGCCGACCGCCCCTCCGAAGATCAGCGTGAGGGAGCCGACCAGCAACCGGTTTCGCGGAGAGCTTTTCACCAGATAGTAGACGATTAAACCGGCGGCCAGAACGGTGACGCCGGTGAAAAATGCGTACCGGAATCCCGGGGAAGCATCCGCCAGAAAACCAAAAGCCGCGCCGGGATTCATGACGTAGACCAGGTTGAACAATCCGGGAATGAGGGTCAGCGTTTCATGAAGCGAGAAACGCGCCGTGACGGCGGATTTGGTGATCTGGTCCAGCGCGATGATGACCGCCGCGCCCAGGATAAATATCGCAAGATTTTTTTTCAAAAAAACTCCTCGTTGCCTTTCTTTAGACCCGCATTAGGCGGACCTGAAGGTCCGCCCTACGTTAATCTTTCCTATCTCCATCGTCTGTAATCTAAAGATTCTTCAGGCAGCGGGCGCAGACCGTGGGATGCTCCGCATTGGCGCCGACCGATTCTTCATAAATCCAGCAGCGTTCGCATTTGGCGCCGCGGGCCTTTTCCACGCCGACCGCCAGCCCCTTGATTTCCTCGCTTTGGTAAGGGTTGGCAATGGCGGATTCATCGACCAGCTGCAGTTGCGAAACGATCAGCAGCGCGCGCAGGTCTTCCAGATGCGCGGCAAACAGGTCTTTCATTTTATCCGGTGCCGCGATGCTGATCCGTGCATCCAGCGAATGACCGATGGTTTTTTCCTTGCGCGCCTGTTCGACGGCTTTGGCGATTTCGCTTTTGGCCTCAATCATGGCTTTCCAGCGCTCGCCCAGGGAAGCGTTGAAATACTTTTCTTCCGCCTGCGGAAACTGCGTCAGATGGACGCTTTCTTCTTTGCCGCTCCAGGCGGGCAGGGCCGTCCAGACCTCTTCCGCGGTGAACGTAAGGATCGGGGCGAGGAGGCGGGTCATCGCGTTTAAAATGATGAACATCGCCGTCTGGCCCGAACGTCGGGCGGCGGAGGCGGTGCGGCTGGTGTAGAGTCGGTCCTTCAAAATATCCAGGTACAGAGCGCTCAAATCCACCGTGCAGTAATTGTACAATGTGTAGAACACCATGTGGAACTGGTGGCGTTCATAGGCCTCCGTCACGCGCCGGATCACTTCCTGCAGGCGGTGCAGGGCCCACTGGTCCATTTCCAGCATTTGGTCGGAAGGCAGACGGTCCGTGTCCGGGGCGAAGTCATAAAGATTGCCCAGGATGAACCGGCTGGTATTGCGAATGCGCCGGTAAGCTTCCATCAGGCGCTTGAGAATTTCCTCGGAGATGCGGATGTCGTCGGTATAGTCTTCCGCCGCCACCCAAAGCCGCAGGATCTCCGCGCCGTATTTCGCAACGGCTTCCTCCGCGCCGATGGCGTTGCCGCCGGATTTGGACATCTTTTTCCCTTCGCCGTCCACGACGAAGCCGTGCGTGAGCACGCTTTTGTAGGGGGCCCGTCCGCGGGTTCCGACGGATTCCAGAAGAGAGGAGTGGAACCAGCCCCGGTGCTGATCGGAGCCTTCCAGATACAGATCGCAGGGTGAGCCCAGCTCCGGCCTTTTTTCCAGAACCGCCGCATGGCTGACGCCCGAGTCAAACCAGACATCCAGAATATTGACTTCCTTGGTGAACTCGGTTGCCCGGCAATGGGGGCAGGTGGTGTGCTTCGGCATCAGGTCTTTCGGCTCTTTTTCGAACCAGACATCCGCGCCGTATTTTTCCACCAGCGCCACCAGGTGGTTGAGCATATCCTGCGTCAGCAATTCATTTTTGCATTTGGCGCAGTAGAAAATCGTGATCGGAACACCCCACAGTCTCTGGCGGGAGATACACCAGTCGGGCCTGTTTTCCACCATGCCGTAGATGCGGTCGCGCCCCCAGGAAGGAATCCACTGCACTTCGTTGATGGCCGCCAGCGCCCTCTTGCGCAGGTCGTTTTTCTCCATGGAGATAAACCACTGTTCGGTCGAACGAAAGATGATGGGCTTTTTGCAGCGCCAGCAGTGCGGATAGGAATGCTGCATGGGAACGTGTCCCAGCAGAGCACCCGCCTCTTTCAGTTTCTGAATGACGTTGTCGTTGGCGTCAAAAACGAACTGACCGGCAAAATGTTCGACATCCTCCGTGAACTTGCCCGCGTCATCCACCGGCGCATAGTTGTCCAGACCGTATTCCAGTCCGATCTCATAGTCTTCCTGACCGTGTCCGGGAGCGATGTGCACGGCGCCCGTGCCGGCTTCCAGCGTGACGAAAGGGGCCAAAATAAGCAGGCTGTTTCTCTGAATCAGGGGATGGACGCACTTCTGTCCTTCCAGCACTTCGCCCTTGAATTCATCGACGATCTCATAGGATTTTCCGCGGTATCCGAAAGCGTCCAGACAATAGTCCAGCATGTCCTTGGCTACGATGAGAACGTCGTCGTCAATTTTGACGGCGGCGTAAATGAAATCCTCCTTGACGGCGATGGCCAGATTCGCGGGAATCGTCCAGGGGGTGGTCGTCCAGATCACCATAAAAACTTTTTGCCCGGCCAGTTTGGGCCGAACGGCCCCGATGTCCGACGTGAATGCAAAGCGGACATAAATGGAAGGGGTGTGGTGATCGGCGTATTCCACCTCGGCCTCCGCGAGCGCCGTCTTGCAGGTGGCGCACCAGTACACGGGCTTTTTCCCCTTGTACACGCTGCCGTTCAGATACAGTTTGCCGAACTCATGGACCGTGGCGGCTTCATACGGATAGGCCATGGTCAGATACGGATTCTCCCATTCGCCGAACACACCGAGGCGCTTGAATTGATCGCGCTGGATCGCGACATACTTTTCCGCGTACACACGGCAGGCGCGGCGTTTTTCCACCTGGGACAGGCCGGAGTTCTTGCCGCCCAGTTCCTTGTCCACCTGGTGTTCGATCGGCAGGCCGTGGCAATCCCAGCCCGGGACGTACACGCCGTCGAAGCCGGTCATGTTTTTGGTTTTGATCACGATATCCTTGATGATTTTATTCAGCGCCGTTCCCAGGTGAATATTGCCGTTGGCGTAGGGAGGGCCGTCGTGCAGAATGTAGGGTTTTCTGCCTTTGGCACGCTCGCGGATTTTGTGGTAAATGTTCATATCTTCCCATTTTTTAAGCATTTCAGGCTCGCGCTGGGCCAGATTCGCTTTCATGGGGAAATCGGTTTGGGGAAGATTCAGCGTTTTTTTGTAGTCCATATTGTTTGAGCTCCTGTCCAATTAAAAAAAATAGCGGTTAAACCGCGAATGATTTCATCTGTTTGTGTGAAGCCTCCATCCGAGCGCTCACCTATCACATAAACCATGGAGTTTCAAGCACAACTCTTGCCGGTGGTTTGGGTGCTTTCCATTCCTGCGCCGATTGTGAATTCCTGTTGCAAGGGAAAGAATATTTTGTTAGTTTTAAACCGGTTTCAAAGAAGAAAATTATTCAGGACGCCAACCCAAGCAAGGAGGACAATATGAAGTTGAGATTCGTTTCCATCACCGTTTTAACGGGTATTTTGTTCGTATGGACATCCGCCGCATTTTGTCAGAATACGGTCAGTATGTCCGAATGGGTGGAAAAGGTGGGCCAAGGTTCGGTAAACTGGTCGGCAGGTTTTATTGAAGCCAAAGGCATCGGGGCGCCGCCGGAAAAATATCAGGGTAAAATCAATGCCCGGCCCATGGCGCTTCGCGCAGCCAGGGTGGACGCCTACCGGAATCTGCTGGAAATCACCAAGGGTGTTCAGGTCGATTCCCGGACGACCGTAAAAGACTTCGCCGTGGAAAGCGACGTCATCAATACGCAGGTAGAAGGTTTGGTCAAAGGAGCAACGGTCGTAGACCAGCAGTATCTGTCCGACGGAACCGTGGAAGTGACGCTGAGAATGCCGCTCTACGGGGAACTGTCCAAAATCATGATCCCCATTTCCATCCAGAAGCGCAAAGAAATTCCGCCGCCCGTCGTGGAAAAGCCGACTCCTCCTCCGGCGCCTCCCGTTGTGGCGCCTCCCGCGCCTCCGGCACCTCCCGCTGCCGCTTCCTACAGCGGACTGGTGGTTGACGCCCGCGGCATTCAGGCGCGTCCGGCCATGTCTCCGCGCATTTACGACGAGGACGGCAAGGAAGTGTACGGTTCGGCCAATGTGGACCGGGAATACGCCGTCCAGCAGGGAATGAGCGGGTATGCCCGCGACCTCACCGCCGCGCAAAGCAACCAGCGCGTAACCGCCAATCCCGTGACCGTGAAAGCGCTTAAAACCGGCGGCGCAGGCCGGTCCGATCTCGTGATCAGCAATGCGGACGCCGGTCTGATCCGAGCATCGGCGGACAATGCGTCTTTTATGAAAAAGTGCCGCGTCATGATCGTGCTGGATTAGAGGGTTTACGAAGGATTGCGTAAACAGGGCCGCAGTCACGGCGTTTCGGTGGCTGCGGCTTTTTATATGAAAGAGGAAAAGAAGATTGTCCCGTCGAATTGCCGTTTTATCCGAAGAAGTCGCCAACCAGATTGCCGCCGGAGAAGTGGTGGAGAGGCCGGCGTCGATCGTCAAGGAACTGGTGGAAAACGCCGTCGACGCAGGGGCAAACGATATTCGTGTCGAGATTGAGAAAGGAGGATGCCGCTCCATTCGGGTCGTGGATAATGGATCCGGGATAGAACAGGAAGATGTCGCGCTGGTTTTTGAGCGTCACGCCACCAGCAAAATCGTCCGGATCGACGATATTCATGATGCCGGATCTTTCGGCTTCCGGGGGGAGGCGATGGCCAGCATCGCCTCCGTCGCCCGTGTGGAGCTTCTGAGTCGCCGACCGGAGGATCTGGCGGGGACCCGTGCGCTGGCTCAGGCGGGAAGGATTATAGAAATTGCCCCGGCGGGCCTTCCTTCCGGAACGCAGATCACCGTGACGGAGCTGTTTGCGAATGTGCCCGCGCGCCGGAAGTTTCTCAAAACCGAAGCTACCGAGCAGAGTGCGTGCCTGGATGCAGTGACCCGATTGGCGCTGGCTCACCCCGGAATCCGTTTTTCCGTCCGGGCGGATGGACGAAGCGTGTTCGCGGCGCCCGCCGCCGGCATTGCGGACCGCGTCGCCAAGGTGCTGGGCAGGGACTTCACGGATCATTGCCTGACCATCGCGGAACGGAAGGAAAACGTCGAACTTGGCGGCATGGTTTCCACGCCGGTCTGGACGAAGTCCAATGCCAGAAGCGTTTATCTCTTTGTCAATTCCCGTTTTATCCGCGACAATTCCATGATGCACGCGCTGCTTGCCTCCTACCGCCAGGTGATGGAGCCGAGGCGCTATCCCGCCGCGGTCCTTTTTCTGCGTCTTCCCGGAGAGGAGGTGGACGTCAACGTGCATCCGGCCAAACTGGAAGTCCGCTTCAAAAATTCCCGCCTCGTCTATGATCTGGTGTCCGGAGCCGTTTCAAGAGCTCTGGCCGGAGCACAGGCCTCCCGGGATGTTTTTGCCTATCGTCTGGCGCCGCGGGAGAATCTTTCCGGCGCTTCGGATTTTCAAAGATCCGGATCCGCAGAGGCCTCCTGGGGAAGGCCGCGGGAGGTGTTTTCCCGGTCGAACCTGCAGCGCGCCCTGAAAGAGGATTTATTCACACGTTCCATCGAACCGGACGTTCCCGCCCGTGTCGGGGAGGCCGATTGCGAAGAAAGGATAACCTTTGACCGGCAAACCTATCTGGGGCAGTTTGCCGGCACGTATCTCGTGTTTGGAGGGCCGGGCGGCCTGATGCTGCTGGACCAGCATGCGGCGCATGAAAGAATTCTTCTGGAGCGCCTGAAGTCATCCGAGAAAGAACCAGCCGCAAGCCAGCCGCTGTTGATGCCGGAGGTGGTAACGCTGACGCCCGCGCAGATCAGCCTCCTCACGGAAACGTTGCCGGTGCTGGCCGGCATCGGACTGGAACTGGAGGTCTTCGGCCGGGACGCCGTCGTGGTGAAGGCCATGCCGGCCGCTCTGCCGAATGTCGATGCCCGCCTGCTGGTTTCCGATCTGGTCGACCAGCTGGGCGAAGGCCAGGGGGCGCCTTCAATTGCCGAGAAAAAGGAAAAAATTCTGGCGTCCCTGGCCTGCCGCGCAGCGGTCAAAGCCAACGCGGATCTTTCCTCGAGTGAGGTCGCCGCTCTGTGTCGAGATCTGGAAAGGACCCCTTTTAACGCCACCTGTCCGCACGGACGCCCGACTCACGTCCGGTTTACGCTCTATGAAATCGAACGAATGTTCAAGCGCAAATAAGCCGCCCGGGATTCCCCTTTTGGTTCTGGGTTCTCCCACTGGAACGGGAAAAACCAGCCTTGCGATGCAGCTCGCCCAATCCCTGGACGCGGAGATTCTCAACGCGGATTCGCTGCAGGTCTACCGTTATCTGGATATCGGCACGGCCAAACCGACGCGGACGGAAAGGGAAAGGATCAGACACCATCTGCTGGATGTGGTGGACCCGGACGAGGAATACAACGCGGCTCTGTATTGCGAGCAGGCCAGAGCTCTCATTGATGAACTGACCGGGAAGGGCAGGCGGGTGCTGGTCGTCGGGGGAACGGGCCTGTATATCCGAGCGCTTTTGCAGGGCATCATAGAGACGCCGCCCGTTGACGAACAAATCCGCAGCCGTTACCGGGAGATCCGGGACCGCCTCGGCAGGCATCATCTCCATGGCCTTCTGGAAAAACGGGACCCACAGGCGGCAAGCCGCATCAATCCCAATGATGCCGTGCGGGTGATCCGGGCGCTGGAGGTGCTGGACCAGAGCGGCCAATCCATCCTGGAGCTGCAAAAAAAGCATCGGTTTGCCGATTGTCCGTATGCGGTCTGTAAGATCGGCCTTCGCGTGGAACGAAGCGAATTAAAAAAGAGAATCCACCGAAGAACGGAGCAAATGATGGAAGCGGGTCTGCTCGAAGAGGTGCGTGGGCTTCTGGACCGGGGCTATCCGGAGACGCTGAAACCCCTTCAGTCCCTGGGCTACAGGCAGATGATTTCCTGGATACGGGGACGATGCACACGGGATCAGGCAAAAGACGCAATCAACCGCGAGACCTGGCAATATGCAAAACGGCAGATGACCTGGTTCGGCGCGGACACGGCCATCCGGTGGTACGGGCCTGAAGAGACGGAGAAAATAGAACAGGAAGCACGGAAATTTCTGGCGCAATATTGACTTGACTTCGGAAGGCACTGAAGCTAATGATACAAAGTTTTTTGGGAAGGAAACGGAAGGAATTTTCAGGGAATAACCCTTTTGCAGAAAGGAGCGAAATATGGTTTGCCGCGCGAAAATGAACAGGTCCCTCTTTGTGATCGTTCTGTTTGCGGCCGTTCTGTCAGTGGTCGCCTGCGGGACGAAGGTCCGCCAGCCGGAAAGCGCGCTGGACACTCCCGAACATCACGTCTTTACGGGAATGAAGCTGGTCGATCAGGAGAAATATGCGGATGCCGAGCGGGAATTTCAACTGGCGCTGGAACTGAATGAAAAATATTCCAAAGCCTATACGGGAATGGGGCTGGCGAAAGCGGGCCTGCAGAACTATATCGCCGCCTTTGAACAGTTGGACAAGGCGTGGGGCACGGCGAAAACCGATGAAGAGCGGCTTGCCGTTCATATCGGTTATATCCGCGTGAATACACAGAGCAAGCAGGCCTGCATGAAAATCGGCGTAGACTGCGAGCAGGATACGTCTTGGCTGAAGAAGTGTGAAAGCTCCTATCAGGATGCGGTGAAGCTGGACCCGTCCTCCTCCTCCGCTCCTTATTTCATGGGGCTTGCGTACAAGACGGCTCTCGAGTACGGCAAGGCAGGCGCCATGTTCTCGAAAGTCCTTGAAATCCGGAAAGATTATGTAAGCCAGGCCAATGCCCAGTGGAATCTGGTCCAGAAAATCCAGCGGGCCATGCCCGGAACCGTGACGGGCAAAAAGATTGCCCTCCTGGAGAGTATTTCCCGCGCGGACGCCGCGGCTCTGTTCATGGAGGAGTTGAAAATCGACGTCCTGTACAAAAAGAGAACGCCCAAGACGTTTGACACGTCCTTCAAGGATCCCGAGAAGGCCGCCCGGAGCGTCGGGACGGACCGGCTGACGGCCAAAGACATTGCCAATCATCCCCTGAAAGCGGACATCGAGGGGATCTTGACCATCGGCGTTCGCGGCCTGGAGATCAATCCGCAGGGCAATTTCGAGCCCGCCGGCGCCCTGAACCGCGCCGAGTACGCCCTCATGATTGAGGACATTTTAATCAAAGTCACGGGCGACAACGCGCTGGCCACCCGCTTCATCGGTTCGACCTCGCCTTTTCCCGATCTCCGGTCCGACCTGCCGTACTTCAACGCGGTAATGGTGGTGACCTCCCGGGGCATCATGGAAGCGATGGACATCACAACCGGCGAATTCGCGCCGCTCAAGCCTGTTCCCGGAGCGGACGCTCTTTTGATGATCCGTAAAATCAAGGAAGAACTGAAATTCGATTAGAAAAGATTGAGTTTGGCACATTCAGGAGGCGGGAAGGGTTTTGTCCCGCCTCAAATTTTACGCGAGGACGGGGGATTCAAAAAACTCCGTCCGCAAAGGGCGGAGGCCCTTCTCGATTACACAAGGACAGGAGAGCAAGATTTCCATGGCAATGAAAGAGTTGGACAAGGCATTTGAACCGGCCGAGGCCGAAAAAAGACTGTATGAGTACTGGCTCGAGAACAAGTTTTTCCGCGCGAAGGACACCAGCGATGCGCCGCCTTTTTCCATCGTGATTCCGCCTCCCAATGTCACGGGCATGCTGCACATGGGCCATGCGCTGAACAATACCCTCCAGGACATCATCATCCGATTCAAAAGAATGCAGGGCTACAATACTCTGTGGATGCCGGGGATGGACCATGCGGGCATCGCAACGCAAAACGTGGTGGAGCAGCAGCTCCGCAAGGAAGGTCTTTCCCGGCACGATCTGGGCCGCGAAAAATTCATCGCCCGCGTCTGGAAGTGGAAGGAGCAGTACGGCGGCGTCATTATCAATCAGCTCAAAAGGCTGGGCTGCTCCTGCGACTGGGACCGCGAACGCTTCACCATGGACGAGGGCCTTTCCCAGGCGTTCCGTGAAGTTTTTGTCCGCCTTTACAACGATGACATGATTTACCAGGGGGACTACATCGTCAACTGGTGTCCCCGCTGCCACACCGCCATCTCCGACCTGGAGGTGGAGTTTAAACAGGATCAAAGCCATCTGTGGAACATCCGCTACCCGTTTGCCGACGGCACGGGTGAAATCGTGGTCGCCACGACAAGGCCGGAGACCATGCTGGGCGACACGGCCGTGGCGGTGCATCCCGACGATCCGCGCTATCGGAACCAGATCGGCAAAAAGGTCATTCTGCCGCTGATGAACAAGGAGATTCCGGTTATCGCCGACGATTACGTGACGATGGATTTCGGCTCCGGAGCCGTGAAGATCACTCCCGGTTCCGACCCCAACGACTTCGCCATGGCCCAGCGCCACAACCTGGAGATCATCTCGGTCATCGACGGAGAGGGGATCATCAATGAGTACGGCGGAGCCTACAAAGGACTGGATCGCTACGAAGCGCGCGACCATGTGGTTGCCGATCTGGAGAAGGGCGGCTATCTGGTCGGTATCGAGCCCTACGCTCATAACGTGGGGAAGTGCTACCGCTGCAAAACGGACATCGAGCCGATGGTGTCCAAGCAGTGGTTTGTCAAAATCAAGCCGCTGGCCGCCAAAGCCGTCGCCGCCGTCACGAAAAAGAAGACGAAAATTGTGCCCGCCTCCTGGGAGGCCACCTATTTCGACTGGATGAACAACATCCGCGACTGGTGCATCTCGAGGCAGTTGTGGTGGGGGCACCGCATTCCGGTATGGTATTGCGGCGACTGCGGCAAGGTGATCGTTTCCACGGTAGATCCCGAAAAGTGCCCTGTCTGCGACGGCTCCTCGCTCAAGCAGGACGAGGATGTGCTCGATACCTGGTTCAGTTCGGCCCTCTGGCCGTTCACGACGCTGGGCTGGCCCAAAAGAACGGAAGCCCTCAAAACCTTCTATCCGACGTCGCTGCTCATTACCGGATTCGACATTCTCTTCTTCTGGGTGGCCCGCATGATGATGATGGGCCTCTATGTGATGAAGGATGTGCCGTTTCGGGACGTCTATCTTCACGCGCTGGTGCGCGATGAAAAAGGCGACAAGATGAGCAAATCCTCGGGAAACAGCATCGATCCGCTCGTGATGATCGACCGGTACGGCACGGACGCGTTTCGCTTTACGCTGGCCGCCTATACCGCCCAGGGGCGCGATGTCCGCATGTCGCCGGAGCGCATCGAGGGTTACAAATTTTTCGTCAACAAAATCTGGAACGCGGCAAAGCTGACGCTTTCCAATCTGGCGGATTACGATGAAAAGGCTTCGCAAAACGAGCCCGACGCGCTGCCGGAAAAGTGGATCAAGGCAAAACTCAACGAGGCCATCGAAGAGGTGACGAGAAGCCTCGATGAATACCGCTTCAACGACGCGGCGGCCGCCATCTACAATTTCATCTGGCATGAATACTGCGACTGGTATCTGGAAGTGAGCAAACCCGCGCTGTACGGCAAACTCAGCCCCGGGCGCAAGCAGGCGACGCAGCGGACCCTGAAAGAAGTTTTCGCCGCCATGCTGCAGTTGCTGCACCCCTTTATGCCGTTTGTCACCGAGGAACTCTGGCAGGCCCTCTCCGGGAGCGGCGAACATTCCATTATGGTCAGCCGGTTTCCGACCGTCCGGGAAGAATGGAACTTCAAGGAAGCGGAAAAAGAAATGGAAATGCTCATGGACATCATCACCGCCGTCCGCAACATTCGCGGAGAAATGCGGATTCCGCCTTCCCTGAAGCTGAAAGTGCTGATTTCCGCGGCGGATGAGGCAACCCGGTCCTCCGTGGAGATGGGGGCAGGCTACATCGTCAACCTGGCCAACCTCGAGTCCCTGACGGCGGACGTGAATCTGGCGGAGCCCAAGGGCGTGGCCACGGGCGTGGTCGGCCGGACAAAAGTTTTCGTTCCGCTGGCCGGCATCGTCGATATCGCGGGGGAAAAGTCGCGCCTGGAAAAGGAGATCGCCAAGGTATCCAAAGACCTCGAGCAGAGCTCCCGGAAGCTGGCCAACCGGGATTTCCGCGACAAGGCGGCGCCGGAGATCATCGCGAAGGAAGAAGGCAAACTGAAGAGCTTCCAGGAAAAATTCACCGCCTTGGAAGGCGCGTTGAAGAAATTGAAAGAAATGACCCTGTAGGGAACGGTCGCAACCGTTCCCTGCGGTGCTGCGTTTGTTGAAATTTGAGGACGCGGATGGTTTCTTCCCGAATTCAAAAAATCATCAAGGCTGCCCTGGCCGAAGACATCGGCGCGGGAGATATTACCACGCAGGCCACCGTCAATCCGAAAAAGAAGGGCCGGGCGGTCGCGATCGCCAAGGAGACTTTTGTGGTCGCGGGCCTGGAGGTTTTTGAAGCGGCGTTTCAATGCCTGGACCCGTTCGTCACCGTCAAAAAAAAGGTCGCCGACGGAAGCCGGGTCACGAAAGGGGAGGTCCTCGCAACCGTGGAAGGCCGATTGGCCGCCATCCTGCAGGCTGAGCGCACCGCGCTGAATTTTCTGCAGCGCATGTGCGGCATTGCGACCCTGACCGCCGCTTATGTGGATGCCGTAAGCGGGACGAAGACAAAAATTTACGACACGCGAAAGACCGTGCCGGGGCTCCGGGTTTTGGACAAGATGGCCGTTCGCATGGGGTGCGGAGCCAATCACCGCATGGGCCTGTTTGACGCCGTGCTGATCAAGGACAATCATATCGCAGCGGCGGGCGGAATTGCCGCCGCCGTAGAGGCCCAGCGAAAACACCTGAAAAAGCCGGCGCGAATCGAAGTGGAAACCGGAAACCTGCGGGAAGTCCGGGAAGCTCTGGCCTGTGGAGCGGACATCATCATGCTGGACAACATGACCGTCAACGCCATGAAAAAGGCCGTTGCCCTCGTTGCGGGCCGCGCGCTCACCGAGGCGTCCGGCAACGTCACGCTGAAGCGCGTCGCCGAGATCGCCGCAACGGGCGTGGATATGATTTCCGTAGGCGAACTCACCCATTCGGTCCGCGCGGCCGATATATCTTTGAAGATAAAAGGCTGAAGACCGAAGACTGAAGGTTGAAGCAGGGATTGAGTTGCAAACGTTCCACCGGCAGCCGCCCTTCCCCTCAACACTTAAAACTTAAAACTTAAAACTTAAAACTTTTATCTTTTATCTCCATGTCTTTAAACCAATCATCCCTGAAAAAACATCTTGCCGGAAAATTCATCGGCCACACGCTGTACTATTACGAAGAAACCGGATCGACCAACGACGAAGCATTCCGGCTGGGCGTGCAGGGAGCCCCGGAGGGGACCGCGCTCATCGCCGAGCGCCAGAACGCGGGAAAGGGGAGAATGCAGCGGGCATGGCATTCTCCGCCGGGCGCCAACATTTACACCTCCATTATCTTACGTCCGCAATTCGAACCGGCCCGTGCGCCGCAGATTTCAATTACTGCGGGTGTGGCGGTCGCTGAAACGCTTGACCTCTATTGCCCGGGCAGCGTGTTTCTCAAATGGCCCAATGACGTGCTGATTCATGGGAAAAAGGTTTGCGGAATCCTGACGCAGATGAAAACGGCGGGGGGCGCCGTCGATTTCGTTGTCGCGGGTATCGGCGTGAACGTCAACTGGAATCGGGAAGCATTTCCGGAGGATATTCGGGAAATGGCCACCTCCGTGTCGATGGAGGCCGGCCGGGAAATTTCCCGCCTCGAGCTGATCATTCTCCTGTATGAAAATCTGGCAAAATGTTATAGGGAGCTTACGAAAAACGGATTCGATCCCATCCGGAAAAGGTGGCTGGGTCGGACAAAGATGATCGGCAAGCCGGTTTCGGTTATATTTGGGGAGGAAGTGATCCGCGGAGAGGCGGTTGATCTGGACGAAGACGGCTCTCTGGTCCTTGTCGTGGACGGAAAGAAAAAGGTAAAGGTTGCGGCGGGAGACGCGACCGTCGGGAAGGAGTGAAGATGTATGCTGCTGGTGATTGACGTCGGCAATACCAATACCGTGCTGGGGCTTTATGACCGGGATCAGCTGTTGCATGACTGGCGGATCCGGACGGAAATCGATCATACCATCGATGAATACGGTGTGCTGATTTACAATCTGTACCAGTCCATCCGCATGAAGGCGAAAGAGATCAAATCCGTTCGGGCGATTATCATCTCCTGCGTCGTTCCGCCGATGCTCAATATCCTGGAGCCCCTGTGCGTCAAGTATTTCAACATCAAACCGATGATCGTCGGCCCCGGCATCAAAACGGGCATGCCGATTTTTTATGACAATCCCAAGGAAGTCGGCGCGGACCGCATCGTTAATGCCGTGGCGGCCTTCGAAAAGTACCGCCAGGAAACGATCATCGTCGATTTCGGGACGGCGACAACTTTTGACTATGTGTCGCCCCGCGGTGAATACATGGGGGGCTGCATCTCTCCGGGAATTGTGATTTCCAGCGAGGCGCTGTTTGAGAGGGCCTCCAAGCTGCCCCGTGTCGAATTCGGCAAGCCGAAGACCATCGTTACCAAGGACACCGTCAGCGCCATTCAGGCGGGCATCATGTTCGGCTACGCGGGACTGGTGGACGGCATCGTCAACCGGATGAAGGCGGAAGTCAAAAGCAATCCCCTGGTGATCGCCACCGGGGGCCTGGCGCGGGTGGTGGCGCAGGAAGCCAGGACGATCGACAAGATTGAGGAGATGCTGACGCTGGATGGTCTGCGGATCATCTACGAACGCAACAAGAAGTAAATCATGCTGAATGTCGGATTAACGGGCGGGATTGCCTGCGGAAAATCGACCGTTGCGGAAATGTTTGTTCGTCTGGGCGGTCACCTGATTGATTTCGACAAGCTGGCCCACGAAGTGCAGGAGCCGGGAAAACCCGCCTGGCAGGATGTCGTCCAGTGTTTCGGGCCCGAAATCCTATCGCCCGACCGGACCATCGACCGCGGCCGATTGGCCGCCATTGTTTTCCGCTCTCCGGAGAAACTCCGGCGGCTCAACGCCATCGTTCATCCCCGCGTGTTCGAGGAGTGGTGGTCCCGCCTCGAAGCCATCAAGGCCCAGAGCCCTCACGCCATTGTTTTTTCCGATGTACCGCTCCTGTTTGAAGGCGGAATGCAGCATCTGTTTGAACTGACGATTCTGGTCATGATCGAGCCCGACCGGCAGATTGAACGTTTGATGGCGCGCAACTCCGTTTGCCGGGAAGACGCCGAACTGAGGCTGGCCAACCAGATGCCGATTCACGAAAAGATCCGGCTGGCGACGATCGTGATCGACAATCAATGCGACATA
>Ga0116147_1000468_pt1 | contig 48026 bp, 37 predicted proteins | sample AD_JPNHG3_MetaG_FD_89749 | JGI IMG/M metagenome (GOLD analysis project Ga0116147, IMG submission 89749) | Active sludge microbial communities of municipal wastewater-treating anaerobic digesters from Japan - AD_JPNHG3_MetaG | ecosystem: Engineered > Bioreactor > Anaerobic > Digestate | place...
AAGTCAAGGAGCGGTTGCTGGGCTCGGCCGGTCAGGTTACTTTGAGCGTCAAGCGCGGCGATACCTCCTTCACCGTTTCGGTCACGCCCGCGATTGATGCCGCGACAGGCCTTAGGAAGCTCGGCATCGAGCTTGAAAACAACACCAGCGGCATAGGCACTCTCACTTTCATAAGAAAAAACGGCCGCTTCGGCGCGCTGGGGCATAAGATTGCCGCCGAAGGCAAGCCCGCGCGCGGGCACGGCAATATTTATTTCGCGCGCATAAATTCCATCAGGCGCGGCGAAAAGGGCTGCGCGGGCGCGCTTCTCGGCAACTATCCCGTCAAGCGCAAAATCGGTGCGATTGACAAAAACGGGCCCTTCGGCATCTACGGCGATTGGAACAATCCCCCGCTCAAAACCACGGTATCGGTGGGCAGCCGCGACAAAGTGACGACGGGCGCCGCCCAAATCTATACCACAGTCAAGGGCGGGCGTCCCGAGCTTTACGACATAGAAATTATCAAAGCGTCGGAGCAAAGCGCGCCCGAAGAAAAGGGGTTGATGATAGTCATCACCGATAAACGGCTGATTGAGGCGACGGGCGGCATCGTGCAGGGAATGAGCGGAAGCCCCATTCTTCAAAACGGGCTTTTGGTGGGCGCGGTCACGCACGTGCTGACGGGCGAGCCGACCAAAGGCTACGGCGTCTATATCGACTGGATGTTGCTTGAAAGCACGGCGGCCTACGGCAACGGCGAGATTGAGATTGCAGCGTAGCGGCGAAGTGGCTTCGCCGCTACGCTGAATTAATAATTAATAATTAATAATTAATAATTAATAATTGTGGATTAGCGGCTTTGCCTAATTAATAATGAATAATGAATAATTGCGGTAATGTTGAAAGTGATTTTTGAAGAAAAACAAATAGGCGCGAGGCGGCGATATGGCGATTAAAAGCTCTATAAGCTTCGGGTTGGTTTATATTCCCGTCGAGCTTCAAAACACCATCAAAAACAACGATATCGGCTTCAACATGATTGACAAAAAGACGATGTCGCGCATTAAGTATAAAAAAACCTGCGTCGACTGCGAAGGCCGCGAGGTTAAGCAGGAGGATATCGTCAAAGGGTTTGAATACGAGCGCGGCAAATACGTGATTTTAGAGGAAGAAGAGCTGGAAAAAATCAAGACGCAAAAGCAAAAGAGCATAGTCATCGAGCGTTTCGTCGATTTGGATGAGATTGACGCTCTCTATTTCGACAAGACTTACTATCTCGCGCCGACGGGAGCCGAAAAAGCGTTCACGCTGCTTTTAAAGGCGATGAACGACGAGAAGAAAGCGGGGATAGCCAAAACGGTGCTGGGCGCCAAGGAAACCTTGATAGTTATTAGGGCGCGCGGCGGCGAAATGCTTTTGAGCACTCTCTACTTTAAAGAAGAGGTGCGCCCCAACCCCGCCAAAAACATAGGCGGCGACGTCAGCGACAAGGAGCTTAGCGTAGCCAAAACCATAATCAAAACGATGGCGGGCAAGTTCGACCCCGAGGAATACCGCGACGAATACCGCGAAAAACTTGTCGCCGCCATCGAGAAAAAAATCAGCGGCAAAGAAATCGAGACGCCCAAGGAGCGGCCGCAATACCGCGTCGCCAACCGTATGGACGCCTTGGAGTCGACCTTGAAAGGGCTGGGCAAACCGACTCCCCCGCCCAAGAAAACCTCCCGCCCCCGCGCCACAAATTAAAACAGCCGCTCTCGCGGCTGTTTTCAATCCACATTATTCGATTTAGTTTTTCGTTATTCGTTCGGCGCGCTAGCGCCGGTGTTCGGCGAAGCCGCCCAATCCACAATTATTCATTATTAATTATTCATTATTAATTTTCCGTTTAAAGAAGTATTTCACCGCTTCGTCCAGCTTTATTTTCTCCACGCTTCCGTCGCCCAAAAACTTGACCTCGGCGGCGTTATTCTTAATTTCATCTTCGCCTATGACGAGGACGGCAGCGGCGCCGTTTTTATCGGCGTATTTCATTTGCGCCTTTAAGCTTCTTGCCATGAGGTCGGTTGCGGCGGCGACGCCGTGCAGCCTCAGCTCATAGACAAGCCTCGCGGCGTAAGGGTATTGCTCCGCCCCGGCCGGCGCGACATAGACGTCTGCTCCGGTGTCGGAAAATCCTTTAAGGCGGCCGCAGTTTTCAAGCGTCAAAAGCAACCGCTCGATACCCAGCCCGAAGCCGACGGCCGCGGTGGGCTTTCCGCCCAGCGATTCGACAAGCCCGTTATAGCGGCCGCCGCCGCAGACGGTGCCCTGCGCGCCGATGTCGCTACTGACGAACTCGAAGACGGTATTCGTGTAATAATCGAGCCCGCGGACGATTCTCGGATTGACCTCGAAAGCGATGCTTAAATCTTTAAGCGCCGCCTTGACTCCCTCGAAGTGGGTTTTGCAGTCGCCGCATAAGTAGTCGGTGATTTTGGGCGCGTTTTCGCCGATTTTTTTGCAAGCGTCCTCCTTGCAGTCTAAAATTCTTAGCGGGTTTTTTAAGTATCTGTCGCGGCAAGTGGGGCAAAGCGCGGCAAGGCGCGGCTCGAAGTAGGCGACAAGGGCGCGGTTGTAGTCGGCGCGGCAATCCTTGCAGCCCATGCTGTTGATATAGAGCGTCAGCTTGTCAAGTCCCAAACGGTCGAACAGCGTCTTGGCAAGGCTTATTACCTCGGCGTCCGCCAATGGCTCAATGGAGCCGAACAGCTCGACGCCGAACTGGTGGTGCTGGCGAAGCCGTCCCGACTGCGGCCGCTCATAGCGGAAAATCGGCGAGATGTAAAACGCCTTAAAAGGTTGAGGCAGCGCAAAGAGCGAGTTTTCGATAAAGCTTCTGACGACGCCCGCCGTGCCCTCGGGCTTGAGCGTGATACTGCGCCCGCCCTTGTCCTCGAAGGTATACATTTCCTTGTTGACGATGTCGGTCGTCTCGCCCACGCCGCGCAAAAACAGCTCGGTGTGCTCGAAGACGGGCGTTCTTATTTCCTTAAAACCGAAAAGCCGCGCCGTTTCTCTTGCTTGACTCTCGATATATTGCGTCTTATACGCCTCGCTCGGCAATAAATCCTTAGTCCCCTTGGGAATATTAATCATAACAAATCCTATATTTTTTATTATTTGACTCTGTCCGCTTTTTTGAGCCGCCCAAACGCTTTGTTTTTGTGACTATCCAATCACACGACGTAAATGGCGAAAGCCCGCCCAAAGTTTATTCATTACAAAATATATTTGTTCAAGTTCAACGTCTTCAGGCTCTTTTCGAGGTGTTTTTCAACGTAGGTGTCGTCGATGACGAATTCTCTTTCGCTCTCGCCCGAGGCCTCGAAGGAGATATCCTCAAGCAGTTGTTCCATGACGGCGTGAAGCCTTCTCGCGCCGAGGTTTTCGCTGTTTTCGTTTTCGAGCGCGGCGACTTTGGCGATTTTTGCTATCGCCTCGTCGGTGAACTTGAGTTCGACGCCGTCAATTTTCAGAAGCTCTTGGTATTGCATTAAAATGGCGTTGTCGGGTTGGGTGAGAATTTTAATGAAGTCCTCCTCGCTCAAACTGTCGAGCTCGACTCTTATCGGGAATCTGCCCTGAAGCTCGGGAATTAAGTCTTGTATGTTGGAGATGTGGAAGGCGCCCGCCGCGATAAAGAGGATAAAGTCCGTCCTTATCGGCCCGTGCTTGGTTTGAACGGTGCTGCCTTCGACAATGGGCAGAATATCGCGCTGAACGCCTTCTCTTGAAACGTCGGGGCCGTGCCCGCCCGAAGCGCCGGCGACTTTGTCAATCTCGTCGATGAACACCACGCCGTCCTGTTCGGCACGGCGGAGCGCCTCCTGAATGATTGTGTCGTTGTCGATTAATTTGGCCGATTCCTCGGAGATTATAAAGTCCATCGCCTGCTTGACGGTGATTTTCTTTCTTTTCTTTCGGGGCGGACCGAACACCGAGCCTATCACCTGCCCGAAATCAATGCTATTGTCCATTTGGGGGTTGATGTTGAGGGGCTTGGGCTGCTCCTTTATTTCAAGCTCGACCTGAATGTTGTTGAGGTTGCCCGCCCTAAGCTCGCGGAGGATTTCCTCGCGAATCTCGGCGTCCGACATATCGACTGTCAGCGTCTTTTTGCGGACGGGCAAGAGCGTTTCGACTATTACTTTTTCGGCGGCCTCGGTGGCGCGCGGCTGAACCTCTTTGTATTTTTCCTCGCGCACCATTCTGATAGCGACCTCCGCCAAATCGCGGATTATCGACTCGACGTCGCGGCCGACGTAGCCCACTTCGGTGAATTTTGTCGCTTCGACCTTGATAAATGGCGCTCTGACGAGCCTCGCCAGCCTTCTCGCTATCTCGGTCTTGCCGACGCCGGTAGGCCCTTTCATGATGATGTTTTTGGGCGTGATTTCCTCGCGCAGCTCTTCGGGAAGCCGGCTCCTTCTGTAACGGTTTCTGAGCGCGATCGCGACGGCCACTTTGGCTTTTTGCTGGCCGATGATATAGCGGTCAAGCTCCGACACTATATTTTTAGGTGACAGTTCCATATTGACTCCTTTATACCGTTTCGACGGTGATGTTGCTGTTGGTAAACACGCAGAGCTCGCTCGCTATTATGAGCGCTTTTTTAGCTATTTCCTCGGCGGGAAGCTCGGTGTTGGCGATAAGCGCGCGCGCCGCGGCAAGCGCGTAGTTGCCGCCGCTCCCAATGGCGCAGACGCCGCTTTCGGGCTCGATGACGTCGCCCGTGCCGCTCACGATAAACAGGTTGGTCTTATCGGCGATAATGAGCAGCGCGTCCAGCCGCCTTATGATTTTGTCGTTGCGCCAAAGCTCGGCAAGCTCGACGGCGCTTCGCATAAGATTGCCCGAATATTTTTGAAGCATTGATTCGAACTTTTCCGACAGCGCAAAGGCGTCGCTGACCGAGCCGGCAAAGCCGACCACCACTTTATCGTTATAAATCCTTTTAACCTTGACGGCGTTTCCCTTCAATATGACGTGTTCGCCCATGGTGACCTGGCCGTCGCCCGCCACCGCGGTGACGCCGTTCCGCTTAACGGCGCATATAGTCGTTCCGTGAATCTCCATATTTTTCTCCTTTTCGGATTTCTTGGCTCATTGCATTCTTGCATTTTCCTCATTGATACTTTTAAATGAGATATATTTTTCAAGTTTGTCAATGCCCAAAATCTAAGTCCGCTATTAATAATTATACAAGCCGCAAGTCCGTCATTATCACGCTTCGGGATTATCCACACCGTTAATTTGAGAGGCATAAACCCCGATATCTTTTAAAGATCTCTCGAAGTAAGCCCTGCCGCGCTCTTTTTTATCTCTGCCGGAAACAGATGGCAGCAACCCGAAGTTGGCGTTCATCGGCTGAAAATCGGCGTTTTTTCGCGCGATATACCTTGACAACGCGCCGAGTAAGGTGGTTTCGGGCGGCAGCAGCTTGGGCAAACCGCTAAGCTCCCGTGAGAGGTGCAGCGCCGCCAAAAGCCCCGACGCCGCGCTCTCGACATAGCCCTCGACACCGGTAATTTGACCGGCAAAATAGACCGCGTCCTCCCCTTTCAGCCTGAAAGTTTCATCTAAGCTTTCGGGCGAGTTTATATAGGTGTTCCGGTGCATGACGCCGTATCTTAAAAACTCGGCGTTTCGTAGGGCGGGAATCAGCCCGAAGACGCGCTTCTGCTCGCCGAAAGTAAGGTTGGTTTGAAAGCCGACAAGGTTATACATATCGCCCGCCGCGTTTTCCCGCCTGAGCTGGACTACGGCGTAATATTTTTCGCCCTCGGAGCCTCTTAGACCTACCGGCCGAAGCGGGCCGAACCGCATGGTATCGCGGCCGCGCTTTGCCATCGTCTCAATCGGCATACAGCCCGAAAACACCGCGCTGTCCTCGAAATTCTTGAGCGGCGCGGTCGCCGCCGAAATGAGCGCCTCGTAAAACGCCTCATACTCCTCGCGGCTCATCGGGCAGTTCAAATAGTCCTCGCCGCCCTTGCCGTAGCGCCCGCCGAAAAAGGCGCGGCTCAGATCAATAGACGCTGCCGACACTATGGGCGCAGATGCGTCGAAAAAGTGAAGCCCGCCGCCTAATTTTCGTTCAATATCCTGCGAAAGCGCGTCCGATGTCAATGGGCCGCTTGCCACGATGACGGGCGCTTCCCCGATTTTTTCCGCCTCTTCCCTTCTTATTTCTAAGTTTTCAAATTTTAAAAGTTCGGTTTCGACAAGCCCCGAGAATATCTCGCGGTCTACCGCAAGCGCGGCGCCCGCCTTGACCGCGGCCTCTTTGGCGCATCTTATTATCAGGCTGTCGAGCGTTTCAAGCTCATATTTCAAAAGCCCCGACGAGGTAAACGGGTCGACGCTCTTTAAGCTGTTGCTGCAGACGAGTTCGGCAAAAAGCCCGCTTTTGTGCGCCGGCGTCAGCTTGCACGGGCGCATCTCGGTGAGGATAACTTTGTATCCTCTTTTCAAAAGCTGATAGCAGGCTTCCGATCCGGCAAGGCCGGCGCCTATTATATTAATTCTCATCTAAGCTTTATTATTTAATCACCGACCGGTATTTTAACTTGCTATTACCGCTTTTTCAAGTGTTTTAATAATTTTAAATTATTAAAGAGCTAGTTTCTCGGATTTTCGATATACTCACTTATTTTCTGGCTTAAGACTTGTTTCGGGCTCATATCGGTTTTTGGGCTTTAGCCTCGCTCTCTTCGGCGGGCTTCTCCTCGCGCTTTTTAGGGATATGCCACGCCTTATACTCGCAGGCGGGATAGTTGCTGCAAGCGTAAAAAGGCTTGCCCGACTTGCTGACGCGCTTATAGAGGTCGTGGCCGCAGGCGGGACAGGTGCCCTCGGGCTGATTTAGAGGCTTGGTATTCTTGCACTGCGGATAGTTGGGGCAGGCCAAAAACTTGCCGAACCGCCCTTCCTTGATGACCATTTGCGCGCCGCATTTCTCGCAGACCTCGCCCGACACCTCGCTCGCCTGCTTGGCGGGCGCGCTCTTATACGCCGCCATCACGCGCTTCAAAAGGCCGGGGTAAAACGATTCTATGAGCGCCTGCCACTCGCCCTCTCCTTCCTCGATTTTGTCGAGAGCGCCTTCCATTCTCGCCGTGAAGGTTAAGTTCATGATTTCGGGGAAGAACTTGAGCATATAGTCGCAGACCGACTCGCCGAGCTCGGTCGGCTGAATGCTCTTTCCCTCGCGCACTATATATTCGCGCTTCAAAAGCACGGAGATTATCGTCGAATAAGTGCTGGGGCGGCCTATACCGCTGTCCTCCATCGCCTTGATTATTGTGCCGTCGGTATAACGCGCGGGCGGTTTGGTGAATTTCTGCTCGCTTTTTAAGTCCACAAGTCGCAGCGTTTCGCCCTCGGCGAGGTTGGGTATCGTCGCCGACTCGTCCTCGCCCTCCTCTTTTGCCTCCGCCTTTTCGTAAAGCACGGTAAAGCCCTTGAAGGCTACCGTCTTGCCCTTGAGCCTGAAGCCCAGCTTGCGGCCGGGATATACGGCGTTTTCGGCCGAAATCGAAACGGTCAGCGTATCGTAGGCGGCGGGCGTCATCTGGCTTGCGACGTAGCGGTCGTAAATGAGCTTGTAAAGCCTCAGCAAATCGCGCTTGATTTTCCCTTTGAGACTGTCGGGCGTCAAATTGAGCGAAATCGGTCTTATCGCCTCGTGGGCGTCCTGCGCGTCGCCCTTGGATTTATAAAAATTCGGCTTCTTGGGCGCGTATTCCCGCCCGAACCGCTCGCCGATGTATTCCAGCGTCTTAAAGGCAAAGTCGGGCGAAACGCGGACGCTGTCCGTCCTGATATAAGTGATGAGCGCGGTCAAACCCTCGCCTTCCACATCTACGCCCTCGTAAAGCTGCTGGGCGAGCCGCATCGTCTGGTCGGCGGCAAGCGACAGCTTTTGCGCGGCGTCCTGCGTCAGCGTGCTTGTAGTAAAAGGGGGCGCGGGCGATACCTGCGCGCGGCCGCGCTTTACCGATTCCACCTTGAACACATCGCCGCGCGCGATTTTCAGCACGCCGTCGGACTGCTCTTTGTTGGCAGGCTTGAATTTTTTACCGTCCAGCTCGTAAAGAGCGGCGCTCATCGTCTGCTTTGCCGCGGCGTCCACGTGTTTTGCGAGTATGGCGGCGATGTTCCAATATTCCTCGGGCTTAAAGTCCCTTATTTCGCGCTCCCGCGTCACAATCATTTCGAGCGCGGCCGACTGGACGCGTCCCGCCGAGGAGCCGTGCTTGATTTTCTTGCTTAGAATCGGCGATATCTTATAGCCGACGAGGCGGTCAAGGACGCGCCGCGCCTGCTGGGAGTTGACGAGGTTCATATCGAGCGGGCGGGGATTTTGGAGCGCCGCCGTTACCGTCTTTTTGCTTATCTCGTGAAACTCGATTCGGGGCGCCTCGGCGTCGATTTCCAAAACGTTCTTCAAATGCCACGAAATGGCCTCACCTTCGCGGTCGGGGTCGGTCGCGAGATAAACTTTTTTAAATTTCTCGACCGAGCTTTTGAGCGATTTTATCACCGCCTGCTTTTCGGCGGGAATGATATATTGAGGTTGAAAACGGTTTTCGATGTCGATGCCCAGCGTTTTTTCGGGCAGGTCGCAGACGTGGCCCTTGGACGCCATGACGACGTAATCGGGCCCTAAATATTTTTGAATTGTCTTGGCTTTGGTTGGTGATTCGACTATAATGAGTGTTTTCATTTCTTGCCTTTATGTTAGGAGTTAATCGTTGGCCGGAACAAACTAACCATTCGGGCGCGGTTAATACATCCCTTTCGCTTTATCAATTCTGTATAAGTTTGATGATTTTGTCAATGAAAAAAACTTAAAAATTTCAGCTTTATAAAAATATATATAAAACTCTTAGCTATTTATTTTAATAAATTTAGACAATCTTCACAATGAGTGTCGTTTTATTTTGACGCAAATTCCCAATTCTACGCCGGCCCGAAATAGTTGCCCGAAAGCTTTTCGATGACTCCCGAAAGCTCCAACTCCATGAGCACGGCGGTGAGCTCCTGAACTCCCAACCCCGAAAAGGCCAAAAGCTCTTCGAAGTGCATTTCGCCTTCCTCTTCGATTTTCGCCGTGATTTTGGCGGAGGTAAAATCCAGTTGGACGTGTTTTTTTTCGGACGGCTTGGAGGACAGCCCGAACGCCTTAAGCACGTCGTCGGGCTCGAGCGCGATGGCGCCCTGCATATCCCGAAGAAGGTTGTTGCTGCCCGCGCTGAAGGGATTGTTGATGGTGGAGGGCACGATAAATGGCTGCCTGCCCTGCTCCAGCGCGTGGCTCACCGTGTTGAGCGAGCCGCTTCTTTCGCCCGCCTCGGGCAGAAATACGGCTTCGGACAGCCCCGACACAATTCTGTTGCGTTCGGGGAAATGGTATTGTTGCGGCTTGGCGCCGAGGGGGTATTCCGAGAGAGCTAGCCCGCCCGACGACAAAATTGCGTTGAAAAGGCCGGTGTTTTCGGATGGATAAATGACGTCGAGCCCCGAGCCCAGCACCGCGGCCGTCGCCCCGTTTTCGGCGAGCGCCGTCTTGTGCGCAACGGTGTCGATGCCGCGCGCAAGCCCGCTAACCACGGTGAGGCCGGCTCGCGCGAACTCGCGCGCAAACTGCTCGGTCACCTTGACGGCGTAGCGCGACGGCTTTCTCGTGCCCACCACGGCGATGGACGGCGTGTTTAAAAGCTTGATGTTTCCCGCCAAAAATAGCATGACGGGCGGGTCGGGAATGTTCCTTAATTTTTCGGGATATTCGGCGTCCCGAATTGTGAGGATTTCCACGCCCGCCTTCTCCAGCTTTTCGGCTTCAAGGGAAAGCGCGTTAAGCCTTTCGGACATCGCAAAAAAGCCGTCCTCGCCGATAACGCGGACTACCTCGGCTTTGAATTCTCTCAAATTGAAAATTAAATCGGAAAGGTTTTCAAATATCGATAAAACCGCCATTTTCTTTCGCAAAGAAACGCCGTCCAGTCCGGCAAGGAGCAGCACGGCAAGCTTATCGGGGCTATAATAACAGCTACTTAGGTCAGCCATAATATTTTTTGTCCAGCATGCGGTATTGCACCGCCTCGCCGATATGCTTGGGCGCGATATCGGCAGAGCCGTCGAGGTCGGCTATCGTTCTTGCCACTTTCAAAATTCTCGCAGCGCCGCGCGCCGACAGCGCCAGTTTCTGATAGGCGCGCTCAAGCAGCCTTTCCGACGCCGAATCGAGGGCGCAGTATTTTTTGATGAGGGCGTTGGTCATCGCCGAGTTGGTCAGAATGCCGTCGCTCGCGAAGCGGTTGCGCTGTATTTCGCGGGCGCGGTTGGCGCGCGATTTAATTTCCGCCGACCTCTCGCCTTCCCGCGTCGTCCTAAGCTCGTCGTAAGTGATGTTGTCGACCTCGATTTGCAAATCAATTCTGTCGAGTAGCGGGCCCGAGAGCCGCGACATATACTGCCGTATCTGGTGGCTTGTGCAGCTGCATTGCTTGGTTTTGGAGCCGTAGTTGCCGCAGGGACAGGGGTTCATCGAGGCTATCAGCATGAAATCGGCGGGATAGTCGACGGTGCGCTGAACGCGCGAAACCGTCACTTTGCGATCCTCGAGCGACTGACGCAGCGACTCCAGCGCCCGACGGGAATATTCGGGCATCTCGTCCAAAAACAGCACGCCGTTGTGGGCTAAACTGACTTCGCCGGGACGGCTCTTGGCGCCGCCGCCGACTAATGCGGGTATCGTTGCCGAATGATGGGGTGTCCTGAAGGGGCGCGCCGTTACTATCCCGACGCGGCTGTCAAGTATGCCCGCCACAGAATGAATTTTTGCTACCTCGACCGCCTCCTCAAAGGTCATATCGGGCATAATGGTGGGCACGCATTGGGCGAGCAGCGTCTTGCCCGTGCCGGGCGGCCCCGACATAATGACGTTGTGCCCGCCCGAAACGGCAATTTCGAGGCCGCGCTTGGCGAAAGCCTGGCCTTTGACGTCGGCAAAATCAACGGGATAGCTGAAGCACTCAATAATGTTCTCGAATTTTCGCGGCTCTACCCTTAAAAACCCTTCGCCGCCCGAAAGAAGCGCGGCGGCCTCGCGCAGGCTTTCTAATGCGTAGACCTCGGCCCTTTCGATATAGCTTGCCTCGGGCGCGTTTTCCTTGGGCACTATGAACTTGGTATATCCGCTTTGAACAGCAGATATTATGACGGGCAGCACGCCGTCGATATGGCGAAGCCTGCCGTCGAGCGAAAGCTCGCCCAACATTATGAAATCTTTGTAAAGCTTTTTGGGAATTTGGTCGGAGGCGGCGAGAAGGGACACCGCGATGGCGAGGTCAAAGCCCGGCCCTTCCTTCTTGAGGTCGGCGGGCGCGAGATTGACGGTAATCCTTTTCACGGGATATAAAAATCCGCTGTTTTTAATGGCGGAATAGACGCGCTCTTTGGATTCCTTGGTGGCGGCCGAAGGAAGCCCCACTAAGTCAAAACTCGGAATGCCGCTGTTTATGTCGACTTCGACGTCGACCTCGCAGCCCAAAAGCCCGTCAAGGGCAAAACTCTTCACTTTTGCAAGCACGGGCGCACCTCGGAAAATATCTTGAAAGCGCTTGATTTTGAGCAAAAAATCAGTTGTAAAAAGAAAAGAAAAAACTGCGCTTTTTGAATACAACCATTGTAACATCAATGTATTTGAAAATCAAGACAAAACTGTCCCCGAAAGAACGCATTTATGCAATCGGGCATTTTGCGTTGAATAAATATAAATAGTCGCGCGTTTTGCATAAATATTCGCCGATTATTTGATGTATGCGAATAAAAATAACCGCAAAACCGCTTGATTTTGCGGTCGATTTTAGGGGTTTGGGCAAGCGGAAATTCGGCAAAACAAAGGGTGTTGCGAGCAGAATAAATTAGTAATTTTTAAGGCTTACGGAGAATCAAAAACGAGGAAAAAAGTAGCGTCGCGAGCCGAAAAAAGGTTCGATTTTAAGGCTTATTACAAGTGAAAAATGAGAAAATCAGGTGTGTTGCGAGCCGAAAAAAAGCCGATTCAAAGGGCTTTTGCAGGCCAAAACTATTCCTTTTTGTCATGCGCGCCATCCGCGCTTATGCCGCTTTTCTTCAATTCCTCAAGATATTTCTGCTTGGCAAGCTCCTTTTTTTCGGCTTCACTGTCGCGTTCGGCCTTCTGCTTGCCGGAGGTTTTCATGTAGTTGTAAATGAGCAGCGACATCATGACGAGAAGCGGCAGCACGATGAGGAAAATGAAACCGTAGGGCGTTTTAAGAACGTTGAAAAGCGTGGAAGTGAATTTTAATTTGCTGACCATTTTGGTCTTGACGGCGGTGGCGGGGACGGGATAATCCTCGGTCGCGCCTTCGATTATGCCGCGCGTCACCACCATGAGCTCGCCCTCTTCCGAGGTCTCGAAACGCTCGAGCCGGTGGGTGACGTTGTGGCCTTTCAGCCTGCCTCTTTCGGGCTTGTAGGTGACGTAGTCGCCGACTTTAAGCTCCTCGGGCGTCACTTCCTTGGACAAAATAACGTCGCCCGGCACTAGTTCGGGCGACATACTGTCGGTGAGAATTACATAAAACTGATAGCCGAAAACTCTGGGCTCGCCCGTCGCGATGCGCTGGAAAAGTATGACGCCGACCATCAGCATAAGGACGACCAGCATAATGCCGGACAAAACGTTGAAAGCGATTCTGACTTTCTTATTTATCGGATTTTTCATTATTTCTTATCGGGCTTTTTCTTGTCGGTCAGCTCGAAGCTTACGCCGCCGAGGGCGTCGCGTATGTCCATTCCCAGCCCGAAGCCTGCCGCGACTTTCCTTTTTTCCTTGACGCGAACCGGCTCTTTATCGATGTTTTTAGGCCCGCTTGGCTCAACCGCCTTGGGCGGTCTTCCCCTTTTCTTGGGCGCGTCTGTGGCCGCGGCGGCTTCCGCAGCCGCGGTGGTATATTCCGTGCCTGCCACCGGCTTTTTTTTCGGCGTCTTGGGCTTGTCGGCGGTCTTGGGTTTGGGCGTTGTCGTGTCGATTATGATGGGCTTGTGCGCGCCCGCCTCAACCTCGTAACTTGTGTTTAAAATATCATAAAAGAGGTTGGCGCGGGATTCCAGCTTGGCGGCCTCCTGACGCTTTTTCTCTTCCTTTTCCTTTCCTCTTCTCTCTATTTCGAGGCGGCGTTGCTCCTCTCGCTCGGCGCGCTGGCGTCTGATTTTTTCGCGCTTCTTCTCGTTTTTGTAGACGGCCAGGCAACGGTCGATGGCCTCGCGGATTTTGGCGATTTCGGCCTGGCGAAGCTTGTCGTCCTCGGGACGGCGGTAGAGCGTTCGGATGTCGTAGAGGTTGCGGTCGAACTCGTCCTCTTCGTCCTCGTCGGTTTCCTCTTCTTCCTCATCCTCGGGCTCGACTTCGACCTCGGCCTCCTCTTTTTCCTCTTCCTCGACCTCGCGCTCCAGCTCTTCCTCGCTCTTTTCGGCCTCGATTTCCTCTTCTTCCTCTTCGGCGGCCTGCTCCTCGGCTTCTTCCTCGGCCTGCTCCTCGGGCACGGGATACTCGGCGGGCACTTCGTGCTCCTCTGCCTGCTCGTCGGGCGTCTTTTGCTGCTCCTCGATTTCGGCTTCCTCGGTGTCGATGGGCGTCCCTTCTTCGGAAGCGTCGACGGGCACCTTGGACTCGCCGAACTCCATAAACCCGAATTGGTCGTCCTCGGCCTCGTCGGTGTCGTGCTCATACATCGACTCGAAAATCAGCGTGGAGAGCGCCACCATATTGCGAAGCTGGCGCGTCGCCTCGTCCTGAACCTCGCAGTTTTCAATCTCGTCGGTGACGGAATAGCCCTGCTTGGTTTCGTAGGTCTCGATAAACTGCCAAAGCGACAGCGCGCGCTTGAAGTCGGGGTTTTTCAAGATGACGTTCGTTCTCGTTATAGGCGGGCGCACCGGCGACGAATTTTTCATCTGCTTGGCAAACGCCGACGACAAAAAGCCCTTGACGATGCGGTCCATCTTGGCTATGCGCTCGATTTTGGTCGATTCGTCCGACTTGATGGCGAGCACCTCTTCCATGGGCATCTGGGCGATGCACTCCATGCGGTAGCTCATCTTCTTGGTGGCGATTTTGAACCGGCTTTCGACGTCGAGCTGAAGGACGTTCTGCATGGCGCAGACTTCCTTAATCTTGTCGAAGCGCATGGTTATGAAGAGGTTGAGCTTGTTCAAAAGGGTGTAGATAAAGCGGTTTTCGTAAATCTCGTAGCTCTCTTCTTTGGAGACGTTCAAAATCTTGTTGGGCGTCACCATTCCGTCCTTGTCGACCTTGGAAATCATATTGGTGTGCTGGGCAAGATGCTTGACCGACTCGGTAGTGATGCTTCGAGCAAGCGAAATATCGACGATGTCCTCTTCTTGAACAATAAACTTTCTGGGGTTACGGACGATGGTATCGAGGGAAGGAAGGCAATCCTCAATGAAGTCTATCCAGTCGATGGAAATATCCTGAACAAGCCTTTTTCTCTGAAGCTTGACGACGGAAGAGCCGGATTCGACGTTCGCTTTGTAGGCATTATAAAACTCCTCGCTTCCGAGGAGGTTGGTTATACGCCTGGCATATTCTTGGTATTGCTTCCTATTCATCTCTTATTTGCGGAATTAATATATGGGCGGGCTGCGGCGTTTATCGTCTTAGGGGCAAGGCGGTCACTTATTTCCCCCCAACAGATGCTTTCATCTGATGGGAGCCCCGATAAAGCTCGTTCGGCTATCCCCATTGACCGCAAGTCATTCAATGGGGTAAACTGTCGAGCCTTGTCCTGCATCCGATATCTAAATTCCTTTAAATTTTGTTATCTCTGATTCCGCTTTCTTTTTTTATTTCTGATTCCGCTTTTCTGATTTTTTTTTAAAGCTACTGCTGTTTTTATTTTGTTATGGTCATTCTGCTTTTTATGTCTTTTTAATTCTATATTAAAATGTTGTCTATTTGAGTATTTTGCTGTTGTAATTATTTGGATAAATATTAAATTTTTATTTACCATAACCGCGAACGAAGTGAGCGAATCCGCCTTCGCGCAGCGAAGATTTGACTTGGGCGAAGCCCGAATTTCACTTATTTAGGCTCGAATTTCAAGCCTAAATAAGTTAAATACTAGAACAGCTTCTTTAAGCGCAGGATGTATTCTTTCGACTCCTGCATCGCGTCCTCGCCGAAAAGCTCGGAGAGGTAGTAGACGAGGCCGTCTATTTCGTCACGTATGTAGGCGAGGTTCAATGATTCGAACTTTCTGAAAATCTTGTTACAAAGGACGTAGTCGAGGCCGTCAAGCATATCGCCGCCGCAGCCTACGAAGGAGGGAACGAACTCCTTAAGCTGTTTCACAATGCGGTTACCAAAAGCTAAGCGGAAGTGGGAGATAACATAGTTGTCGAGCTCTTCAATCTTATCGAGAATCTCCTTGGGAACCTTGTGCTCCTCCTGCGCCTTCTTGAACAGCGACTCGAGGTGGGTGTAGGATATGTAGAGGTTCTCGGTGTAGGGCGCGTCGAACGCTATGCCCTTGCTGTTGATGTTTATGGGGATGGCGCGGTCATAAACCTTATCCGATATGGCGAACGTCGAGTCGTCGTTGTTGGCGGTGCCGATAAACCACATGTTTTCGGGAAGCTTGAAACGGCCTTTGACGACGTGGACGGGGTCGGACGGCCAGCCCGAGGGAACGAGGTCGACAACCCAGTTTTCACGCGAAGGCATTTCGAGAATGGACAACATTTCGGCGAAGTAGTATTCGACACGCGCAATGTTCATTTCGTCGAGAACGGTGAGGTAGATGTTCTTATTGAAGGTCGCCTCATACATCTTCTTCAAAACTTCGGTCTCGTTGAAGCGCTTGGTAAACTCGTTGAAGTAGCCGAAAAGCTCCGTTCTGTCACGCCACGACGGCTGAACGGATGCTATGGTGGCGGGATTCATCAAAAACTGTCCGCAAGCGTAGGGAAGGGATGTTTTACCTGTTCCCGATATACCTTGCAAAATCATAAGCCTTGTCGTCGAAAATCCCGCGAAAAACAGGCGGATAATGCGCGGCTCATAATAAAGCCGCATTCTGGAGCAGGCAAAGTTTCTGAAGCGGTCGCAAAGCTCCTCCAGCGTTATTTCGTCGTCATAGACGGGCGGCACATAGTTTTCGTAAATCTGGTCGATTTCGGTCAGCTTGTAGAAGCGGCTTTCGCCCTCCTTGACTTCGGTCGAGCCGCCCTCGCCTTCTTCTTCCGACTCCTCGCGATTGGGGTCGTAGTCGCCCAGCTTGGACACCCTCATGCTGAGGATTCTGTCCTTTTCCGCGCTCATTTTGACGAGCTGGCGCTTGAGGTTGGTAATTTCTTCCACTAAATCCTGAGGAAGCACGATGTTCTTTCTCAGGCGTATACCGCGCCTGATGAAAAACACCAAAAACCAAATGATGGCGACCAAAATCGCAACAATCAATAAAATAAACAGTGAAATGACGAACCATTGCCAGCCTTCGGTGATAATGCCGGCGTTTTTATAATCCTTAAACACCTGCGCGTAGTCAAGCACGTTGAACATTCCGATGATGCCCAGAAAAATGCGCTTGATGCCGCCTTCATAAAAGACGCCTAAAAATGATTGCAAAAACTTAAAGACCGCTGTCATGCCATCCACCGATCCATGTCTTTAGGATTTTCTTTTATGTGCATCTTTCTTTCCCGACCAGTTCCCATTTTAACCTATCTGAGTTTGAATTTAGTTTCGCTTCCGCGAGATTCTGGCTCGTTTCACTCGCGGTGAAATTGCGCTTCGCGCAGTGGATTCGCGGCTGTGCCGCAAGTGGATCCTCGCTGTGCGAGGGTGAATCACTCGCTTCGCTCGTGGTTGCGGCGGGCACTCGGAGCTCAAGAGAGGGGTTCCCTTTCCTTGGCTCCAAAGCGGCCGCCCTGCGAGATCATCTTTCAAAAAACCGCGCCGGTCTTTTGAAAGATGCCCTCGGCCTAAGCTTTGGGATTCATCTTATTTTAGCGGATAGCCTCAATATTTCAAGGCGTCCTCAATTTTAGGTAATTTCGGTTTTTCGAGGGAGCGTGCAATCCGATATTTAAAGCGCTTAATCAAGGGGTATTCTCGGTGTTGCGGCTATATCTCCCCCCACCCCGCAGTCACGCGGAGGAAAATTATTTGCTCTTGCCTTTCCCGATTGGCTCCCCCCGAAGCCTTGGCGGTTAAGCTCGATTATTTTTTGAGGTCTTCGGGCGCGCCTTGCGGCTTGCCCGCGGTGTTTCCCTTTCGCCCCGGGGCGGGCGGTTTGCCCGCCCCGGGAAGGGAATGATTAGTTAGTTTTCAGCCTTGCGGCCTGCTTTCGGTTCGCTCTAAGTATTAGGCGGGAGTTCCGAAAGTGAAGGCAGCCTGCAGGCCGCCGCCGGTGGAAGCCGACAAGCATTCATAGTCTTGGCCTTCGAACCAAACGACTACTCTGATGTAGACATAGCCGAATCCTTCAACGTCTTCGGCGATAAGGACATCTTTGCCGAGAACGTCGGTGTCGCCGCCCGTGCCACCCTCGATGCCGGTGGTGCGGAGGTATGCGGTGGCGTAGGTAACCTTGAGCGATTCAACCTTATTAACCTGCGTTTGAACGGAACCGCCGGAATAAGGCATTATGATGGTGCCGGTCCATTCATAGTAAGTATTCATGTCTTCAACAACGGGGGAAACAACGGGAGTATACACATAATCCTCCGGATCATCTCCGCTTCTTGTGTAATAAGTCTTGCCCTCGACAATCGATACATCCTCGGTTATGGCGTATCCGCCCGTCGCCTGAGTGAGATAGCTGGCTTCATTGTGCGCGATGCCTGCAGCCGTAAGCTTGCCGGCGATGGCGTATTGCGTGGTGCCGAATTGCTTGTTGCCCACGCCGTCGAGGAAGACGCTGGTGAACGGTTCCCAAACGAGGACCGCGCCGTGGTCGCTCTTGTTGGTGTCGATGTCGCCGTTTGTTTTAAGCACAAAGATGGCGATTCTCGCCGAGGCGGCCATGGCTTCGGTGGAAGCAAGGGAGGTGACCACAGCAGTCAGCGTGGTGCCGGCATTGAGCAGAGCAAGGTCCTTGGTGCCCGCGTCGGCGTTTCTCAGAGCGAGGTCGACCGTGAAGAAGTCGGCGTTGGCAGTGGCGGCCTTAAGCTTATAGGGGAAGCCCTGCGAGTCCGCAACGATGCCTTTGTCGACGCCGGCGACGGCGGGCTCAGGGTCGGCAGTGTCGGTAACCCACATGTTAACGCCGTTGCCGGTGACGCCCTTCATCGAGGCAAACGCCGTGGCGGTGGCCGAGAAGTCAAGCGAGCCCGACAGAGTGTTTTGTGTTCCGCTCCAAGCCTCGCCGTCAATGCTCAGCGTGCCCGACCAGTAGGGGCTCAGCTCACTGTCGCGATCCCAAACCGCAATTTCCCAACCGCCGGCGGCCGTGGTGTTAATCGACAGGCCGTTTAAGGCGACGGTCTCTTGCATCGCGAACCAGGCGTAGGTCGCCGTGGAAAGCGCAAGCACAAGAACGAGCACCATCACGATGGTTGAAATGAATAAACTTTTCTTGCTTTTCATTTTTGTTGTCTCCTTTTTTAATTTTTCTTTATTTTTGTGTGCGCGGTGCGCACGGGGGGCTAAGTTGGTTCGCTGCGCTCACGTGTGTCGTGCCTGCGGCACAGTGAAGTCTTCGCTGTCGCGAGGCGGGGCGCTCGTTTCACTCGCGGTTGAGGCGGTTGCTCGTTTCACTCGCGGTGAAATTGCGCTTCGCGCAGTGAACTTTGCGGCTGTGCCGCAAGTGGATCCTCTCTTCGCGAGGGTGGAATCGTGCCTGCGGCACGGTGGATCGCTCGTTTCACTCGCGGTGGTGATTTTAGAGTTCGGTTTGGCGCTTTTTTGCGGTTATTTTTGTTATTTTTTTCAATTTGATGAGATAATCGCGTGTTTATCACATCATTTTGAGTGTTTTAAGCGCCATTTCGTGCAAGTAGCGTTTTTATTACTTTCGATTTAGCGTTTTTATTTAGGCTCTTTCGAGCCTACTTTTTTTGTTTTTTATGTTGTTTTTTGTGTTCTTTTCCGCCCTTTTCGGGGCTTTCTCGCTTTTTGCAATATAAAAACTTTTTTAGGGACCGTTGAGCCCGGTCAGCGGTTTCCTAGTAAAAACACCGAAGGTCAGAAAAATTTAGGGGAGCAAGTCAGAAATAATCAAGTAAAACAACAATACAGAACTTAAGATTATGTATCGCCCAGATCTTCGGGTTTTATTAAGTTTTATATGCGGTCCCCAGCTAGGACGGGGAGAGGTTGCTCGTTTCACTCGCGTTGGGGATCATGTGTCCCCTATCATTATACTCGATTAAAGGTGCGGTTTATTGCAGTTTATACCAAACAATAATGCGCGCGGGCGCGGACGGTGATTTTTCACGGTTCTCGGCTATTATTGCCCTTTTAGGGCTCGGTGGCTTCCCTGCTCTGCGGAGTATTACGCGCACTTTCGGCTTTTACGAGGTTACGCTAATTCGCGTGTTTTTTACTCCGGCTTCCGAAAACCGCTCAATACCTGCGGAGCTTGCGGGCTTGCAGCATATGCAGTTATTATTAATTTAGGTCACGGTTCTTGAGCGGGCCCCTAAATTGCAGGGGGAGCAAGAGCCGCAGTTTAATAAGGTTTCAAGCCGCGCTCGAGAGCGGCATTTTTAGGGTTAGGCGTTTTTATCGTTATCGTCCGCGGGGGCTTCGGCCGAGGCTTCGTCCGCCTGCTCTGTTTTGCCCTCGTCTTCGGCGGCGGGTTTAGCCGCTTGCAAACTCGCAAGATATTCGCGGGCGATGCGCTCTTTTTCTTCATCGCTCAAAATATCGGCGGTTACCGAGGCAAGCGCCTGTTCGGCGGCCTTTTTGGCTTTTTGCTGGAGAAGTATGCGGACAAAATAAACAATATAGAGGATAAACAGAACGGCAAGCGGCAAGACGACAATCAAGAAATAGTTGGTGGAATCGGCAAGCCATGTGATGACGGCGCCGACGTCCTTAACATGGGAGCGGTAGACTGCCACCACGTTTTCGACGGCCGTCCACTCCCATTTTTCGGCGTCGACTTGATTGCTCTCGTTGTTGGGATTATATTCGATGTTGAAGGCGTCGCCCATCGTTTTGATGCGTCTGGCATCCACAACCTCTTTAATTCTGTGGGTGATATACGCGGGCTGGCCGTTTTCGTAGATTCTGAAAGTGACTATGTCGCCTTCCTTCAGCTCAGCTTTGCCGTCATAGGTCTTGGCGATGATGAGGTCGCCTTGGCTGAAAGTCGGCTCCATGGAGCCCGACTGCACGGGCAGGAAGGAAACGCCGAAGATTGGGTCGGCGGAAAGCGTGCTCTTTTTGGAAGTTCTCGAGATGGTGATGATGGAAATATAGAGAGTGGCAATCAAAATTATGACCGCCAAGACATAACCGGTAATGGTCAAAGCTTTGCCGACTTTCGCCTTTTTCACCGACTTGGCGTTTTCCGCCTCGGTTTTGGGGGCTTGCGTTTTGGCTTCTAAATTTTTCTTACTCATAATTTTTTTCCTTGTCGCTATGTGTTAGGCTGATTTTTTTCTTTTGCTTTTGGTTAACCGCCTTGGTTCACCGACAGCGCACCGAACACCATTTCCATCTTGACATATCCGCCTAGGCGTTCGTTGGTGCATTCGGGGTCCTCGCCCTCTATCCACAAAATGATGGTATATTTGTCTATCTCGCCCGCGGCCAGAATGTTGGCGTCGTTATACATGACAAATTCGTCGCTGTAAAACGGCACCGTCAGAAGCTCGGGGTTGTTGGAGACGGGCTCGGGCTCGCCGTTGACGCTGAGTGTCGCGTAGATGTTGACGTCGCCGTTTTTGACCACCAGCACGCGGATGGCGTCTTCCATACCCTTGAAAGAGCCGAGCAGCTTGATTGAGGTGACATACTGGACGTCGCCCGTGCCGTTGTTCTTAAGGTAGAACGTTTGCGCGATGTGGTTCTCGCCCGAGAAGTTTCCCTCCAAACTCTGGCCGAAGTCGGTTTCGTCGATGCCGTAGCGCGTAAATAACCAGTCGTAGGTGATGTTGTCCATGACGCGCGGGCCGTTGACGGTCAAATATGCCGTCGGCCTCGAGAAGGATGCGTCCGAGCACAGCGTCAGCGATTTGCCCGCCTCGGTCTGGCCTACGTAAATCCGCATGCTGTTGTCCTCGATAAGGAGCAGCATGATGTAGACCGTGGAGGTAACGAGCAGCGCCACCGACATAATAACAAGCAGCAGTTTTCTTAAAAACTTGCTGCGGATGTTCCGCGTGACGCGCTTTGACGTCACTATCTCGCTCGAAATCCGCTTGGATATTTCAGGGTCCGCCGCGGCGCCCTTGCGCCGCTTTATTGGCTTGTCTTTGCCTTTTTTTGTTTTCTTGGCCGCGTCGGTCTTTTCTAAGCCGGATTCTTTCACGTCGGGGTCGTCGTCGCCGACCTCGGGCAAGTTGAGAGCTTTGTAGGCGGCGTCTATTTCGGCCGCCGACTTGACATCCAGTTCGGTCAAGTTTTTGTCCGACTTGTCACTCACTCTCTATACCTCTCTCAAAAACCGCTTAGTTATAAACCTCGACATCCTTGATACGACCTTGCCGCTCATCATCTTGACTCCCAGCTTCTGATAGCGGCTGTGTTGGCTCTTGGTGCGAACGTTGGTCAGCACTATCCCGATTTTGTTCGCCTTGCCGAACCTGAGCAGCATTGTCAAAAGGTTCGCTTTCTGCGGCGTCTTATCGAAATAGTCCGCCGACAGCCTTAGATAGTCGAACTCAAAGTCGCTGAAAAGGTCAAGCGAGTTATAGTCCTCGCCGAACCCGTCTATCACTATCTTATAGCCGGCCCGCTTCAGCTTCTTCAGGTAGTTGTTGGCGTCGGGGCCTATGTGCGCCAGCGTTACGGCGTTAAAGGAGAACATTATCGAGTTTTTCTCCCAGCCCGTCTGCTTGACGTGCTCGACAAGCGTGGAAAAAAGCTCGGGATTGTTGTCAAGGAACCGCGTCGTCAGCGGCAGGCAGTAGACGCAGTCGGCGCCGTGCTTTGCGATAACGCGGCGGCGGTATTCCATCAGCTCGGTTATCGCTATGAAGTTCAGCTCGTTTATGCGCTGCGAGTTCTCGGCGATGAAGAAATAGTTCATCACATTCAGCTTGCCGAGATACACGTCGTTCAATATCTGATAGGCGTCAACAAAGACGACCTTCTCTTTCTCGTCCAAGACGGCGCGGAACCTGAAATCAATCCTCTTGCGCGTCTTTTTCTTTTTGGCTTTGGCGATGTTCTTGAGCTCTTTCTCGGTGCGCTTTATCTCACGCTCCACCGCGTCGCGCTTTACCGGCTCGGCGCCTTCGCTCGCAAGTTTCTCAAGCGCCGACTTGCCTTTCAGCTTGACATCGTCCGCCTGACGCTCCAGCGCGGCAAGCTCGGCATCCAAAACTTCGGCGTGGCTCTCTCCCCTCTCACGGCTGTCGGCCCCGCTTTCTTGAAAAGCCGCCCCGCCTTCTTCTTGCTCACTCTCGCGAGCAACTTCTTTGCCGCCGCCTGTTTTCTCTTCTTCCGCGGCACTGTCTTTGTTTATCTCGGCGGCGGTGGCATCGGCCGCTTCCGCTTCAAACTTAATTTCGCTCTCGTCTGCCTTGGTTTCCTTTTTTCCCTCAGCCGGAGCCTTAAGCTCTTTTTCGCCCTCGCCGACTTTCTCTTCGTCGGCTTTACCTTCGGGCTTCTTTGCTTCACTCTCGGCTTTGGCTTCTTTCTTCCCGCCGTCGCCGGCTTCCGACTTGCTTTCGGTTTTCTTCGCTTCAGCCTCAACGACTTTTACTTCGTCGGCTTTACTTTCGGGCTTCTTTGCGCCCTTAACCGTAACTTCTTGTTTTCCAACTTCGGTTGCTTCGCCGGCTTCCGACTTGCTTTCGGTTTTTTTAACTTCTGCGTCGGTCCTCTTGCCGTCTGCGGCGGTTTCTGTCGCGGCAACTTGCGGTGTGCTTTCTTCCTTCCGAGCTTCCCCGCTTTCCGCGGTTTGGCGTTTTTCGGCGGCGTTGGGGCTTTTTTCGGGACTAACCGCGGCGTCGGCTTCGCCCGCCTCCGAAAACTTGACTTTAGATTCAACTTCTATATTTTTGTCATCCGCCATTTAGTCCCGACCTAAAGCACAATTTAGTCAAGAGATAAAAAAGGGGAATGCCCGCTAAGCTCTTACTCGCAAGTAAGAAAATTTATCAGCATTGCAATCCCTCTAATCAAACGCCCTCTACGCACGCGATTATAAACATATATTCTTTTTGCTTGCTTTATTATAACATCAACGCTCGTTAAATGCAACAAGTAATTAAAAATTCGCTTTTTTTAAGAATAATTTAGGGATTGATGCGCTCATTTAGCTTAAAATGGCATTAAGATTTCAGTAAATGCGCCGCGACAGCTCAAATATTGAATAATTATTGATTATAATTTATATTTATTCCGTGCAAAAAACTTTCAAAACGTGCTTTTTGACAAAAAAAATTTTATGTTGATAAAAAATTTTGTCGGATTTTTTCGGTTAAATTGAACTAACTCGATATTTTTAAGGATTTTTCAAAACCGCCGCCCTCAACATACAGTTGTCGCCTTCGGCCCATATCGCCTGCACCGTTTTGAACCGTCAAAGAGATTTTTACGCTTATATTCAGAGCGCGATTTTTTACTCGTCCTGCCCGGTTTTAGTCTAATGCATCGGCCGCTAAGAAAGCGCGGCGGGGTGTTTTGAGCAATATCCTATCATTCATAATCCCGCTTGTAACACAAATTTTTTTTACTAAACGAGTCTTTCAATAATTTAATTAAGGTCGCAAAACCTCGTCAACTCTTTCATCGTTGCAAGAGGAAATCACCTAAAATCACCTCTATGTTAATTTAGTAATTAAGTCAAAAACCTTCCCTTGGGTCGGCGCAACAATTTAGTCGAAAACTAACAAAAAATCAGAGGTCGAAAAATGAAAAAATCCACGGGAATCCCGTGGATTTTGGTGCCGAAAATCGGACTCGAACCGATACGGTTTTGCAACCGAGGGATTTTAAGTCCCTTGCGTCTGCCTATTCCGCCATTTCGGCAAGTTGTGTCATTTTGAAAGAAGGCGAACAATTTGTCCGCCTTCTTTTTGGAGGCACCATCCGGATTTGAACCGGAGCGTAAGGGTTTTGCAGACCCGTGCCTTACCACTTGGCTATGGTGCCATATATTTAGTAGTTATTAAAAGTTTTATATACCTATTATTATATGTCCCGTCGATTACCCGCGTTCTTCTAAGTCAGAATAAGTCGTTTGAGAGGGAAAATTATCAAACAACATTAAGCAATCGCGAGTTTCGCATTCTCCGCTTCGCACCGAATAATCCCAACACGAACAACATCTTGCTTTCACAGCGCGCCAACCCTTTATCATAAACGGAGCGTGAAGGTAAAATGGAGCTATATCAGGTTATCATAATTCGTGTGTCGTTATTTTCGCCCGATAATTGGAGCGGGAGCGGCTAATATTCGATTTTCATAGTGCGAGGGCAAAAATTTTCCCTAGAAATAAATGGAGCGGGAAACGGTATTCTGTTATCATAGTGCGGGGGCAAAAATTTTCCCTAGAAATAAATGGAGCGGGAGACGGTTTAGCCGAAAGCTATCAACTCGAAACTTCACTATCTTTCGGAAGGCCTTTATTTCCCGAGCTGTCTTTACCTGCGGCGTCTCCGCTTGCGCTGCGAACGGACCCTTCGCGGGTCCAAATCCCGAAAACGGTATTCTGTTATCATAGTGCGGGGGCAAAAATTTTCCCTAGAAATAAATGGAGCGGGAGACGGGATTCGGACCCGCGACATTCGCCTTGGCAAGGCGACGCTCTACCACTGAGCCACTCCCGCGTAATCATTTAAACTATTTATCAGCGCTGATAATAATAGCACAAAATTTAATTTCAGGCAATCAAAATAACGAGTTTTCCGAAATTTTTGACGCTTCTATAATATACCAAAACGAGGAAAATATTGCAACAGTTTTTCGGGGATTAGTTTTAAAAATTTTCACAATCTAAAGCGAGGTTTATATGAAAAGAATTAAAAACAAAAGAGTGCGCGAAGTAGTCCAAGAAGCGGGAAAAATCAGCGGAACCGATATTTTGGGCTCCTACACCGGAAATCCCGCCGAAACTACTCAAACTCCGACACAGGACGCGGACGATTTGTAATTTAAATTACTTGTTTAATAAAAGGTTAATTTATTAATTAATAAACCTTGCGTTTGTTTGCGTGATTTTAAGTAAATTATTGAATTAACTGTCAATTTAATAAAATTAGGCTGATTTTGCCTGTTTAATGCGAAAAAATTAGGTCATTCCACCGCGAGAATGTAGTAATAATGCGGCTGGCCGCCGTAATAGAACATGACCTCGAGGTCGGGATACGCCTCGGCGGCGGTTGCGGCTAAGGCCTCTGCCTGCTCATTTTTGACGTCGGCGCCGTAATAAATTGAAACGACGTCGTTGCTGCCGGAGGAAACCAGCGCCGCCAGCGTGTCCATCATCACTTTATCGACGCTGTCGCCTTTGGCGACTATGTTTTTGTCGGAAAATCCTATTATATCACCCTCTTTAACCGAAAAACCGCTCATTCTCGCGTTGCGGACGGCGTGCGTGACCTGCCCGCACTTGACGCGCTTTATCGCCTGAAGCATTAAATTTTGGTTCTCTTCGGGGCTTTCGGAAGGCAAAAACGCTAAAACTGCGGCTATGCCCTGCGGTATGTTCATTGTAGGAATGACGAAAACGTTGCAGTCGGCCAACTCTTTCGCCTGATTGGCGGCAAGGATTATGTTGGGATTGTTGGGGAAAATATAGACGTTTTTGGCGTTGACTTCGTTTATGGCGTTTAGGATTTCCTTGACGCTGGGGTTCATCGTTTGGCCGCCTTCAACAATCTTGTCGACCGAAAAGTCGGCGAAAATCTTAGAAAATCCCTCCCCTACGCTGATACCGATAAGGCCGTATTCTTTCTTTTCGTGCTGTTCCTCTTCGGGCTCCTCGTCCTTGTGGAGCTTTCGGTGCTGCTCCAGCATGTTCTCGATTTTAATGCCGTCGATTTCGCCCATAGAGAGAGCGGCTTTGAGCACTTTATCGGGATTGTTGGTGTGGACGTGGACTTTGACTAAATTCAAATCGCCTATGACAAGCACGCAGTCGCCCAGCTCCAAAAGCTTGTCGCGGAGCTTGTCGATGTCGGCCACCGTGACGTTATTCAAAAGACGCGTTACCAAAAGCTCGGTGCAGTAGGCAAATTTCAGCGAATCGGATTCGTCCGCGTCGTCGGCCGCCGCTTTTTCGGACCCGGCAAGCTCGACGTCGGCCTCTCCCGAGGGGATTTCTTTGCCGAGTATGACGCATTGGAAGCCTTTTATTATTGAAAGAAGGCCCTTGCCGCCGGCATCGACGACGTTAGCCTTCTTCAAAACGGGCAACATTTCGGGAGTTTTGGCCAAAACCTCTTCGCCGGATGCCAGAACGGCCTCAAAAAACGGCTCGAGCTCAACTGTCTTTCTTTTAGTGAGCGCGTAGGCGGTCTCCGCCATAACACGAACGACGGTGAGGATGGTGCCTTCCTTGGGTTTGGTCACCGCGCTGTAAGCAATTTCGGTTCCCGCTTGAAGCGCTTCGGCGAATGTCTTGGCGTTGAGCGTTTCCTTATCGGACACAGCGGCGACAAATCCCTTGAATATCTGCGACAAAATTACGCCCGAGTTGCCTCTCGCGCCGCGGAGCGCGCCGCGTGAAAAGCTCGCGACAATGTCGGATAGTGCGGCGGATTCGCACTTCTCCGCCTCGTTGACCGCGGAAAGCATGGTGAGCGACATATTGGTGCCGGTATCGCCGTCGGGCACGGGAAAAACGTTGAGGGAATCGACGAGCTTGCGCTCGAATGATAAATATCTATAGCCGCCTTTGGCTATCTCAACAAAAAAATTGCTATCTATCTCAATCATATAATGATAAAATGCTTAACTTCGGCATAACTACACCTTTATGCCTACTACATTGACGTTAACGCGCTTGACCCGCATGCCCGTGAAGGTTTCCACGCTGTATCGAACGGCGCTTTCAAGGGATTTTTTGACGGTTTCGACGTTTACGCCATATTTGAGAGTTACATACACATCGAGGAAAATCAAATTCTCGATGGTGGTGACCTTAATTCCTTTTCCCACCGTATTCCGGTTGAACATCTCGCTCAAACTATCACTCAAACGCCTTGACACCAGCTCGTCAACACCGTAGCATTCGCTTGCAGCATTGCTGGCGACGGCCGCGACGGCGTTATCGGAAATGGATATCTTGCCGTAGATGTTAGAAGTTTGAAGCGACATTTTTTCTCCGGGCCGAAAACCGCGGGGCGGCTTTCAAATACGGCCGTTAAGGAATATCATTGCCTAATAACGCGAATTATCACTTATATTCCTTAACATAGCTTAACATAGTTTACACTATATAATCGGCTTTTGCAACAAAATCACCTATAATGCAAATAAACAAGGCGCTAAAATTTCAAAAATTCCCCCGATTTCGCTTAAAAATCCTTGCTAATCGCGCTTTTTAATGCTATACTTTTGCCGTTATCTTACGAAATCGGAGGGTTTAAACCTTATGTCTAAAGTTTGCAGCGTATGCGGAAAAGGAAGAGTCACCGGGATGAACGTCAGCCACAGCAAGCGCCACACCCGCCGTGCTTGGAATGCCAATGTCCAGAAGGTTCGTTTTCAAAACGCCGACGGCACCGTCGAACGCGAATATGTTTGCACCAGATGCCTAAGAAGCGGCAAAGTCAATCGCATTTAATCGCATTTAATTTAAACGCTCTTTCGTTAATCCCACTCAAGGAAAAGCAAAAAAATAACCGACGCCGCAGCCGCGGCGTTATTTTTTTCCTCAAAAAGTCTCAGGCTTATTCGCCGCTCAAATCCATAGCTTAATAATTTAATGAAATGGTAATTATATTAATTAAGCTTGATTTTATATAATTTTAGGCGCAAATCAAAAAAAACGATAAAATCGCACAGTCCGAAGCGCAATTTTAAGGCAAAATCAAATATTGCAGTCGCGAGAGCGGGCAGAGCGAGAAGCAGGTGGAGCTGAAATTGAAGCGGCGAAAGGTTATCACGAACAGAGCAAAAAACTCGCCCTTCCGCTGTTAACTCGGTTTTCTGCGGTTTACAGCAAAACAAATGAACGGCTTAACAAATTGTTAAGCCGTTCATTTAAAATCGCTTTTTCGGGTGAATCAGCCTTTTCTTCTAAACAACCTAAGCAAGTGCTTAATGAACTTCGGCGGATTTATGCAATAAATCTTCAAGGCTTGCTCACCCCCTATTATGGACAAAGATAAGAACTCCTCCCCCGCTTAACGCGACTTCAACGCTTTCCGAGACAGCAATATTGGAGATTCCCCTCGTCGATTTCGCCGGGAGCGTTTCGTTTTTCAGGGGATATTTGAGCCCTTCCGTGTTCATTATATGCGCATCGCCCAAAAAGGGAACGATGGAAATAATGGTTCCAAGCTTTACTTTGTCGAAAAATTTGGAATTAGAATAGTAGATTTTCGCTTTGTCCGATACGGCGACTGCTTCGGCGCCGAGCCCGCACGCAAGCGCAAGTAACACGAGATTGCACATGACGTGGTCCTGTCTTCCGCCCAAAACGCCGTAGATGTTTATCTTTTTATAGCCGCGCCTTATAACCTCGCGCAGCGCGTTTTCGCCGTCAGTTTCGTCTTTTTCGTGCTCAAGTCTGATGACCTCGATGCCCTCTTCGATACTGTCCACGGCGTCAAAGGAATCGAAGTCGCCGATAATGAGGTCGGGCGTCGCCGCCGAACGATAATAGCCCCTATCGACGAAAACCACAAAATCCTCGTCAAACCGATAGGGAATATCGCTTCCGTTTAAAACAATTGCGGCGGTTTTTTCCTTTTTCATTAATTAGTTCCTGTTAATCATCCAACGTTTCTCGTTCGCGCTTGCACGTCATCCACAGTTATTCGTTATTCATTATTCGTTCGGCGTAAGCCGTTTCGTTCGGCGCGTCAGCGCCGCTATCCAACGTTTTTCGTTTATAGTATTTCGCTTTCGCTCTAATTCGCGCTAGCCGCGTAAGCTCGCGACGGTTTTAGCGGGGTCGGCGGATTTAAAGACGGCCGAGCCCGCGACTATAACGTCGGCGCCGGCGGCTAAGATTTCGCCGATATTGGATTCGGTGACACCGCCGTCTATTTCAAGCTCAATATTCCTTCCGCTTCGCTCGATGAGCTTTTTGGCTGCGGCAAGCTTGGCAAGCGTTTCGGGAATAAATTTTTGCCCACCGAAGCCGGCATAGACGCCCATAATTAAAATCATATCGATTTCGTTTATATAAGGCTCGACAAGCGAAAGAGGCTTATCGGGGTTGAGCACCAGCCCGCACCTAGCGCCCTTTGATTTAATCACCTTAAGCGCGCCCAAGACGTCATGGGACGCGTCGGGGTGGAAAGTGACGATATCGGCGCCTGCGTCGACGAACTCGCCCACGTATTTTTCGGGGTTTATTATCATCAAGTGAACGTCAAGAGGGATTTCGGCGTATTTTTTAAGCGCGGCCACCATCGGCATCCCGAAGGTAATATTGGGCACGAACACGCCGTCCATGACGTCGCAATGAGCATAATCGCTGCCCCAAAGCTTGAGATTTTTCACGGCTTCCGCCATTTTTCCAAAGTCCGCCGAAAGCAGCGACGGCGAAATTTTTATCATAATCTTCTCCTTGGTTTATTATTTCGATTATAACATTGTTTTTTGCTATTGTCCAGACTGCGGATTGAGTGAAATTTGGGATTGCCCAAGTGAAATTAAGCGTATTGCGTTTTAGTGAAATAAAAATACTGTGTATTTCGGTGAAATCGATTGCTCTGCAATCGGTGAAATTTTTGACTGCCAAAAGTTGTTGAATTACTCCAAAGATGCTAATGGCTCTGAACTTAAAACAGTTTGAAAAAGTAGAGCCGATATGGTAAAATGATTTAAATTAAGGCTTGCGGGGATAAAAGAGATGAACAAGAAATTTTATAGAGCGGTTGGTATCGTTATCTCGCTGTTGATTGTTTTTTTGGTCGCGGCGTTTTCGGCCGCCTCGGCTATGCATATTTTGGAGCGCGACTTTTTCCCCGCCTACTACAATAAAAAAGTCCGCGAGTTCAACGCCGAAAACAGGACTGCTCAAAAAGGCGGCGTGATTTTCGTCGGCGACAGCCTGACCGACGGCTGCGATTTGAGCGTATACTATCCCGGCCTTAACGCCTACAACCGCGGCATAGGCGGCGACACCGCCGTCGGCGTCCTTAAACGCATGGACGAATCAATATTCGACCTCGAGCCCCAGCTTATCGTTATTTTAATCGGCGTCAACGACCTTGCGCGCGGCTATTCCACGCAATTTCTGTTCGACAACTTAAATAAAATTCTCACCCAAATCAAAGAGCGCCTGCCCGACGCCAAGGTAATTTTGCAGACGCTCTATCCCGTAAATCCCGAAATTCTGCCGGCCGTCGCGTCGCTTATGCCCAACATAAACGTAGTTAACACGCGCATACCCTTCATTATCTCGGCTTTCTCCGGCTATCGCTACGTCAACGTTTTCGACGCCCTCATCGTCAGCCATCAAAACAAGACGCTTAAGCCCGAATACACCACCGACGGACTCCACCTCTCCGACGCCGGCTACAAAGCCGTCGCCGCCGTTCTTCGGCCCGTCATAGACCAGTTGCTGGCGGAATAAACAAAGATTGAGAGCTCTTGTTGCGGCGCAATAGCAAGTGAGCCGCGCTTTGTTCAGTAAGTAATTTGAAAAGCAGATAGTAAAATCGCCGAGCATTGCTCGGCGATTTTGATTCAATAAAATGTTTGGGTGTTTAGATTTTTTTGCCTTTATTGCCGAGGCGGTCGATTAGGGGGAGGGATTTTTGAGTGTATTCGGTGAGGCGGGGGTCGGTGAGCAGGGTTTCTTCGCCGCTTTTGCCGCGGTAGTCGGTGCCGACGGATTTTAAAATGCCGCGGCTGTCGGCAAGACTTTCGAGATATTCAACCGATTCCTCGTCGTAGGGCAGATAAAATGCTTCAATCCCGTCGAGGCCGAACTCTATGAGCTTGTCGAGATAGAGGATTACCTCCTCTTTTTTTAGACGCACCTCGCCGCCGCGTTTTAAGTGGAAGGGGTGCGACCAGACCGCCAGCCCGCCCGTGCTGTGGATAGCCTCGATTATTTCCTTCGGGCTCAGGGGGAACAGTGTGAACGGTATATAGCTTTCGGTGTTGAGAATGTTGTCAAAGGCGTCGGAGACGTCCTTGGCTCTGCCGATTGTGACGAGCTCGCGCGCTATCGCGCCGCGGCCTTTCAGCATGCTGTCGAAGCCGTAGAGGATGTGTGTGCGCAGATTATAGCCGTCGGCGATAAGCAGGTTGACGAGCTCGCCGAGCATGCGCTGCTTTCTGACCTGATAGTTTACGAGGTGGGAATGCATCTTCATGGTATCGATTCCATAGCCCAAGATATGCAGGCTGAAAGTGGAATCGAAGCGCTCTATAAGCCCTTCTACGGGATAGGTCGTGAGCTCGATGCCGTGAAAAAACCGGATGCCGTGCTGGCGGCAGAGCGACGCCGTCTCGTAGTTGCCCTCGACGGAGTCCTGATCTGTCTTGCAAAGAATATTGATGCCCGCGCCCAGCATATCGCGGAGCATGATATTGACGGGCTTTATGCCGTCGGAATATTTTGTGTGAACGTGCAAGTTCGCTTTATCCATATTGCTCTCCCCCTAAAGGCAGTATTCCAAGCGAAGAATCGTTATTATCCCTTAGCCTCTAAATAATATATGGCCGATATTTTATTTCGCCCACAATTTATTTATTTTTATTCTCCTCCCGCCATCGCCCAAAGATAGAAGCTCGCCACCGAGCAATAGGGCGAATAGCGCCTGCGGTATTTTTCAAAGAGCTCTTTGGTTATTTCCTTGTGCCCATACAGGAGCTTAAGGCCTTTCTTTATCGCGAAGTCGCCGAAGCTCAGGACATCGGGGCGCCCGAGTGAAAAAATCAAAAGCATTTCGGCAGTCCAACGGCCTATGCCGTGAAGCTTGACGAGCTCGGTAATGACCTCCTCGTCGGACATTTTGGCTGTCGCGTCCAAATCGAGCTCGCCTGCAAGGATTTTTTCGGCCGCTTCCTTGATATATTGCACCTTCCGCATCGATAGCCCGCAGCTTTGCAGCTCCACAGCGTCGAGCGCGGCAATACTCTCGGGCGTTATCGCCGTTTTTTCGGTGACGCGCCGCCACACCGTCTCGGCGGCCTTGCCCGATACCTGCTGAGCGGCAATCGAGCTTGACAGCGCGTAAAACAGATCGGGGTCGGTCTCTCGGTCTAAATGACCAATGCGTTCAATGACGGCCGCCAGCCGCTTATCCTTGGATTTTAAATAATTTATCTCTTTCTCGCCGTATTCAAAAATCGCCATATCCTAAAAAAATTATATTATACCGGCGCCGATTTGTAAATCTAATCGGAAAAATAAAAAAAACCTATCGCGGCGCTATTTGTCTGTTCTTCCCGAGATATATACATATCCGCTAAAAATTAAGGATATTTTGAAGAAATGCAAAGTGCGTGCTCAGTGATTTGAATTCAAGCAATAAGTCAATTTTAGTCAGGAATTTTTTTACTTGAATGCGCGCATATCCCAATCCGTTTGACATAACCCGCGCGATTTTATATAATGAACTAGTCGTAAAGTTTGTGCGGCGTAATTGAATAAAAAGCGTGGAGAGATGGCTGAGTTGGTCTAAGGCGCACGACTGGAAATCGTGTTTACCCGAGAACGGTAACTGGGGTTCGAATCCCCATCTCTCCGCCATATTGAATGCATAGGTTTGATACAATTATCAAGCCCGTTAGGGATTTAATTCCCGCATAAAAATAGCGTAGTTATCGAATTAAGTAGCTGCGCTTTTTAATTTGGTATATCGACCTTACCGATACCGTTATAAAAGATATCAATTTTTATTTGTCTTCTTCCACTAACTTTTTCAGCTTTATGGATAATAACTTTTTCTATAAATTCTCTTACAACTTCATGAGTCAATTCATCAATTCTAGTAAATTTATGTACTAGTTCCATAAAATTAGAAGTTGATGCACGATGTTCATTATAAATTTTTATCTTATCTTCAAGCTCTAGAACCCTTTCACGAAGAGTTGTTTGTTCTTGTTCATAGCTTTCATTCATATTTTTAAATCTTTCATTAGATATAGTGCCGTCAAGTTTATCTTCATATAGACTTTGAATAATTGAATCTAGCTTTTCTATTCTTGCTCTTGATGCACTTAATTCCTTATTAAAGGAGTTAATTAACTTATTGATTTGACTCATTGATTCGCTTGATACTAACTTTAGAAATTCATCTTCATGTTTCCTTGCAAAATCAATGTGTCTTTTGAGGTCTGCAAAAACAATTCTATCTATGATACTTATCCTAATTTGATGAGAAGAGCACTGACCTTGTCTCTTGCGATAAGTAGAGCAACAATAGTAGTAGGCTTCTGTTTTTAGTGATTTAGTTCTACAAACATAAAGTTTCTTACCGCAATCAGCACAATATAGCATACCAGAGAGTACAGGCATATCACCCATAGAAGTATTTGTTCTTTTACGACCTTCCTTCAATTTTTGAACGATATCGAATGTTTCTTGGTCGATTATTGCTTCATGGGTATTTTTAATAATTATCCATTTTGAAGGAGGATTTGCGAAGGACTTTTTGTTTTTGTACGACTTTCTTCCAGTTTTGAAATTTACCGTATGACCTAGATATTCTTGTCTAGATAGAATGTCAGAAACTACTGACCAATCCCACCAGTATGGATCAATTATATCATTATCGTGGGTGCTTGGTATTCCTTTTGATTTCTTGTAGGAAGTAGCGTTTAAAACCTTTCTTTCAGTTAGGATAGATGCAATCTTAGATGGGCCATTTCCTTTAACTGCAAGATGGAATATCTCTTTGACAATTTCTGCAGATTCTTCGTCGTAGTCCCGAATACCATTTTTGCGAGGTGAGTGATGACAATAGCGCAAGTTAGCAAAAAATATTCGTTGACGCACGACACGCTAAGGTATTACGAGCGCGCCGGCTTGATCCCTGCGGTACCTCGCAAAAATGGTATTCGGGACTACGACGAAGAGTCCTGCAGATGGATAGAGTTTGTCAAATGTATGCGTTTGGCTGGGATCCCGATAGAAGTAATCAACGATTACGTTGCGCTTGTGGGGCAAGGCGATTCGACAGCGCAAGCGCGATTGAATTTGCTTGTCAACCAAAGAAAAGTCTTGCAAGCAAAACTTGCCGATATGCAGCAGACCTTGCAAAGACTGGATACAAAAATATCCTATTACACCGATTTGCAACAAAGTCAATCGGACAAATAGTTTTTTTCCAAAAGTCAATCGGACAAAAAATCAAACCCAAGGCTGCCCAAAATAGGGTAGCCTTTTTGCGAAATTTTTTGTTGTGACCAACGCGTAATCGTGTTTGGTATTTGGCGCAAGTGAGCAAACTACCAAAATAATTTTTCACGTCGAGTCGACTATCGATGACGGAGGGCAGTTTGGCAAAAATTTGTTTGAAAAACACTTGTATTTTTCATACTAAAAAGATATATTGAAGTCAACAGGAAATCGATTTCACATAATCGTTTGGGACAATTCGTAGGTAATTATGGTAAAAGATATAGATTTTATGAAAAATACCAAAATAGGCAAACTGCTTTTCAAATTGGCGGTGCCTACTATTTTGGCGCAGATAGTCAACTTGCTTTATATGGAAGTTGACAGAATTATGATAGGGCAAATGCCCGAAGTGGGCGGTGTAGCGCTGACGGGCGTCGGCGTATGCTTGTCTGTGCTCATCATAGTAATGTCTTTCGCGTCGCTGTGTAGCGTAGGCGGGGCGTCGAGAGCGGCGATTTTTTTGGGAAAAGGGGACAAAGATTCAGCAGAAAAAACCTTAGGCAATTCGGCGACGGCGTTGCTGTTGTCGGGAGCGCTGCTGACTGCTGTGTTTGAAATTTTTGGCGAAGACCTTTTGATGCTGTTTGGAGCAAGCGAGACGACAATACCCTACGCTTGGGACTATATGCAGTATTACGCGTTAGGAATACTGGCGGTGCATTTTACGTTGGGGCTCAACGCTTACATTACGGCGCAAGGCTTTACAAAAGTCAGTATGCTGACCGTTGTAATCGGCGCGGTGCTGAATATCATATTGGATCCGATTTTTATCTTTGTGTTCGGACTGGGCGTCAAAGGCGCGGCGATAGCGACGGTAATATCTCAGACAGTATCTGCCGTGTGGGTAATTTGCTTTTTGTTTGGCAAAAAAACCGTCATCAAACTGCGTCCGCGTTATTTCAAACTGCAAAGCGCAATTATTTTGCCTACTCTTGCGTTGGGTTTAGCGCCGTTTATTATGAACTTTACCGAAAGCGTACTCGGAATATGTTTCAACGTGAATTTGTTGCAGTACGGTGGAGATATTGCGGTTGGGGCAATGACGATATTTATGAGTTTGTCTCAGTTTATTCAAATGCCTCTTATTGGGCTTAGTCAAGGGGCTCAACCGATAATGAGTTACAACAAAGGCGCAAAACAGCCCGATCGTATGAAGCAAGTATTTACTTTGTTGATTGTTGCGGCAATGTGCTACTCGTTGCTTATGTGGGGGCTGGTGATGATTATGCCCAAGACTTTTGCAAGATTGTTTACAAGCAACATAGATATTATCGAATACGTCGGCAAAATGGTAAGAGTATTTTTGGCGTGCGGAGGACTGTTTAGCGCGCAGATTGTGTGCCAACAGATGTTTGTCGCGCTTGGCAAAGCCAAGGAATCGCTGTTTATCGCGTTGCTACGCAAAGTGATACTGTTGATTCCATTGATATTCGTAATGCCATTAATTATGCCGCAAAATCCCGAATTGGCGATCTTGCTTGCCGAACCTATTGCAGATTTTATTTCGGTAGTAATCACAGTAACGTTTTTTACCGTAGTCTTCAAAAAAGATTTGGCGCAAATACGTTCGGAATTGGCTGTCCAAGCGCCCAACGAGCCGCAAAATAGCGCCGAATAATTTTATTGGCGACAAAAAGAATACAAAAAAAAGAGTCTGCAAACAATGTCAGACCTTTTTTATTTGTTGGCAGAAAGGGGAAAATCTCCTATTCGCCAGTTTTGTAGAGACCTGTAGTAGTCATATTTTAGTCTATTATTAGGTCTCTTTTTTATTTTCTAATCAACTATTTAACGATTACCCTACTTTTTAACGATTTGAATACTTTTTAACGATTAGAATCGACTTAGTTTGTTTATCAGGTTTCGGGCAGATTTAAAAACTTCTTCGACAAAGGCTTGCTTTTATATTCCATCGCCCCAGATTCTTCGGCAAAACCTTTACGGCGATTCTGACCCAAGGCGTCCCCATTGGAAAAGATATCTTAAAATATATGGAAAACACGGCAAAAAATCTGGGGTTTAACGTCGTAAAAGGCTGCAGCCTTTGGACAATGCAACCGATAGACGAAAAGCGACAGAAAGCAAACAGTAAAAAAATCGAAAAATGCGCCGAAAGGTTTTATAAGGATTTGCAGCGCGAAAAAATGCCCGCGCCCTCATTGCTTAGCCTGATGCTTTTCAGAACGACAAGAAGCGGTCTGAAATATTCAAATAAAAAATTTTACGATTATCACTATTTTGAGGAAAAAGGCTGGTTTGAATCCGATTACTATTACGATGTTTCGCTCAACCCAATCAAAAAGCTTATGGGACGCTTTTTCGACTATTTGGGCAGGAAAATCGGCGGCAACCTATAACACAAACCGTTACCCACTATGGATTAGGCGGTTTTTAAACTATTTATCCAATTTTGAAATAATCCAAGTATTCTTTAAATCTATCTTGCGCAGTTAAGATCGTATCTAATAGAAAACCTTTTTCGTTCTTATATTCCTTTAAGCCGCGATAGTAGTAAAGTTTTAGGTTGTCGGTTAAAATAAAAGGAACTATATTGTTTGCAAGGCATTCTTTAAACATAATGAGTCTTCCGATTCTGCCGTTGCCGTCTTGAAAGGGGTGTATAATTTCAAATCTGTAATGATACTCGATAATATCATCTAAGGTCTTTTCTTTTTTATCGTTATATACTTCCAAAAGTTTTTTCATTACTATTGCCACATCTTTGGGCCGTGTCGTTTCTTTGCCGCCGATTGCGTTGGGAAGTTTTTTATAGCCGCCGACATTAAACCAGTCCTTTCGGCTGTCGCTTGTGCCTACTTTCAGCATAAAGTGCAGCTCTTTTATTAGTTTTTCGCTTAGTTGCGCTTTGGCATTATCGAGAATAAAGTCAACACACCTAAAATGATTGACTGTTTCAATGATGTCGTCGACGTTAACCGCGCTTTGGTCTATGCCGATTGTGTTTGTTTCATAAATAAATCGAGTTTGCTCTTCGGTTAACCTGCTTCCTTCAATGCGATTTGAGTTATAGGTTAATTCTATTTGAATTTTATGGTATAACCCACCTCTAATATGTGCTTGCTTTTCTTTTCTTAAGGCATTCAGCAATGCATTATCTGTTTCAATAATCTTCTTTTCTCTTAAGGGTTTTGTCGAACCCTCGGGAATAAGCCAAGTTTTCCCCATTAAAACAGCGCCCGGAATTTTAGCGTGAGCACAATAATTCCTGACGGTTCGTTCGCTCATGCTCCATAGCTTCGCAATCTCTATTACCGGCAAATACTTCATGAATATACCCTCGTTTAAATTATATGCCGATATCGGCAAAAAGTAAACGGATTTTGGTCAATTTTTGCCGATAATAGACAAAATGAAATATAAAGAGAGGGTTGCGAAAATATAAACAGTTGACCGAAATTGGGATAAATGCTATTATTATAGAACAAAACTTCGATTTTTGTCGCCTAAAGAGTGTAGCCATGGCGGCGAAAACGATAGGGTGCGGCGGGAAACGGCCGCGCCTCCCATTGCGGAAAGGAGTAAATTATATGAAGAGGAAACTGTTAGCCGCCGCGCTGATACTTACTTTAGTATGCAGCGCATTTTTCTTGTTCGCGTGCAATAAAGACGCCGACAAGACACCCACCTATAAGGATACCCTACCCAATCTCAAAATTCTTTACGAACAAGACAACGATCTCAAGAACACCTATACGCTGCTTGCCGTCAACCCCGACAAGTTTGACGCCGGCGCGACAAACACGGCGGGCGCCGACGCGCTCATTCAATGGCTCACCGGCGAAGAGGCTTATGAAGCTATTGTCAATTTCAGAAAGGCTGAATACGGCGACAGCCTGTTCTACCGCCTCGATAACGCTCCCGTCTATGAAGGGGAAATAGCGCAGGCCACCGAAGCGACCAAAACCATCCGCCTCATGACGACGACCTCCGTCAACGATTCCGGCCTTTTGGGCGCGATAATCCCGACTTTCGAGAGCGACTACGGCTACGAAGTGAATATCGCGTCGTTGGGAACAGACCCGGCTATTAACTCCGCAAAGGACGGCAACGCCGACCTTATTTTCGTTCACAACAAAGCGTCCGAGGAAACTTTTGTGAATGAAGGATATTCGAGAGTTGTTGACGGTTACGACGCCGAGAGAATTTCGTTTATCTATAACTTCTTCGTGCTGGTCGGACCCGCCGACGATCCCGCCGACGTCGAGAATGCCGCAAGCGTCAAGGCCGCTTTTGCCTCGATAGCGGACGGCGAATTCACGTTCATTTCGAGAGGCGATACTTCGGGCACCCACAAAGCCGAAATCGAGCTTTGGCCGACGGAGCTCGGAATAACCAAAGATGTAAATAACCTGCCTGAAGGAATAGAGGGTTGGTATATTTCGGCGGGTGACGGCATGGGCGCCTGCTTACTTATGGCAAACGAGATGAACGGCTACTGCCTTACCGACAAGGCCACCTTCCTCGCGATGAAGAAGACTCCGGAATAAGATATTGTGTTTTCGGCAATTGAAGAAGCGTTCAGGCTTATAGCTTCGGGTGATGCTACACTCAACGAAATTATAGCGACGACGTTTAAAATGGCATTTGCAAGTTCGCTGACGGCGCTCCTTTTGGGAGCGCCGCTAGGCGTGCTGCTAGCGACCGCGAGATTTCCCGGAAAATCAATCATCGTCCACATTCTGAGAACATTCATGGGGCTTCCGCCCGTCGTTGCGGGCATAGTCCTTTATATGCTTTTTTCGGGCACCGGCCCGTTTGGCTCGCTCAAGCTTATCTATTCCGTCGAGCTTATGATTATCGCCCAAATCGTGCTGATTACGCCGATAGTGGCGGGGCTTACCGAGAGCTACGCCTCGGCGATAGCGCCCTCCGTGCTCGAAACGTCAAAGGGGCTGCGGCTGAATCCTTTCAAGGTTCCACTGCTCGTCGCCAACGAAAGTAAATTCCAGCTTATTTCCATCTATCTCACCGGCTTTTCAAGGGCGATAGCCGAGGTGGGCGCGGTGCAGATAGTCGGCGGAAACATCTTAAGGAAGACGCGCGTCATGACGACGGTAATCGCCTTAAACTACCGCACCGGCCAATTCACATACGCCATCGCGCTCGGTATAATCCTTTTGCTCATCTCTTTCGCCGTCAATTTCGCCGCCGGAATGATTCAGGAAAAACTCAAATGATTGAGATTGAAAACCTTAAAAAAATATATGCCGGCCGCACCGTCCTCGATATCGAATCGCTGAAATTCGAGGAGGGCGGAAGATACGCGCTCATAGGCGCCAACGGCTCGGGAAAATCGACGCTTCTAAAGATTTTGGCGGGGATAATTCCGCCCGACGAAGGCAAGGTCAATATTCCCAAAAACCTGAAGCTCGGCTACGCGCCGCAAAAGGCTTTCGCGTTTTCGATGTCGATAAAAAAGAACGTCGCGCTCGCCTGCCCCAAGGAGCAAAAGAACAGAATCGCCGATATTATTTCGAAAATGGGGCTCACGCATCTTGCAAAAAAACGCGCCGACAAGCTTTCGGGCGGCGAAACCCAGCGCCTTGCGCTCGCCCGACTTTTGGTTGCCGACCGCAATTTTATTTTGCTGGACGAGCCGACCGCATCGATGGATATCAATTATTCGCTCGCCACCGAAGAATTTTTGAACGATTATATAAACGAGCACGCCGCCACGCTTATTATCGCGACGCATTCCATAGTTCAGGCGGCGCGGCTGGGCAAGGAGATAATCTTTTTGCACGAGGGCAAAGTGCTTGAAAGGGGCGCCGATATCCTCGACAACCCCCAAAACGAAGAAACCATTAAATTTTTGGAATACTACGGCAAAAAGTAATTTTTTTTGTCTTTTAATCCGACTATTTCTTATTAATTCTGATTTTTAAAATAAGCTTCGGCGTCGATATACATATGCCGTATATCCGAGAGGCCGCATCTTAATTCGAGCTCTTTCAACGCAATTCTTTCCACCTTCAAGCCGCATTTTTCCATGACGCGCCCCGAGGCCTTGTTTTCGACGGCGTGAGCCGCGACAACGCTCTTGGCTTTAAGGCGGCGGAAGGCGACGTCGAGTAGCGCGGTGAGCGCCTCGGTGGTGAAGCCCAAATTCCAAAACTTTTTATTGAGAATATACCCTATTGAATAAACGCCATCCTCCTCGGTTGACTTAAGCTCGATGGCGCCTATACATTTGCCGGAATATTCGATGGCGAAGACGCGGTTGGGAATGTAAATGTCGCGGATGCAGCGGACGCTGTCGGCGCACTCCTCGTGTGCGGGCCACGCCACAAAGCGGTTGGCGTCGGTCTTGTCGCCCGCGAACTCGAAAACGTCGTTGGCGTCGGCCGCATTAAACAATCGAAGCACCAGCCTGTCTGTCAATATCATGTCGAATGAGCTTAAGGTCTCCATGGCGGCAATTATATCAAACCGCACATTATAAGTCAATAACGCTTTTCGCGGTTTACTTGACAAAAGCGGCTTAAAAGCATATAATTCAACCGTTCAAAAAGCCGACCGAAAAATCTAATTATGTTCCCGTAGCTCAGCAGGATAGAGCGTTCGCCTCCTAAGTGAAAGGCCGTGGGTTCGAATCCCGCCGGGAACGCCAAAAAAGACAGCGAAAGCTGCCTTTTTTTTGTTGTATTTCTTTGAATTGCTAATGTGTTTGGAAGTCGCGAGTTTTATCGAAAAGCGGAAGCTAAATTCTAAATGCTTTTGAGATGCTGTTTGTTTTTGGATAAGCTTTTCCAGGGGTCGAGGCCGCGTTTGACGCGGGAAAGGGCGTCGTTGAGTTTTATGCCGTCGGGGGGGATTGTTTCAAGCTCCTGCCAGCTTATCGGCGCCGAGACCGGCGCGGAGGGACGCGCCCTAAGCGAATAGGGGGCGACGCTGGTCGCGCTTCTGCCGTTTCTCACCCAGTCGATGTAGATTTTGCCGCCGCGGCTGGCCTTTCTCATATTGCTTGTGTAGCGGGACGGCCATCTTTCCTCCATGATTTGGGCTACTTTTTTGGCGAAAGCGCGGAAAGCCTCCCAATCGGCCTCGGGGAGAAAGGGCACGACGACGTGATAGCCCTTGCCGCCGCTGGTTTTAAGATAGGACTTCAACGAAAAGCCGTCCAGCACGCTCTTTAAATCTTTGACGCCCTGTCGGACGGTCGCGAGCGGCATGCCCTCGTCGGGATCGAGGTCGAAGACCATTAGGTCGGGTTTTTCGAGCTCGGCGGCGCGGCTGCCCCAGATGTGAAACTCAAGCGTGCCCATCTGTGCCTCATAAATAAGTCCCGCCGCGTCTGCGATATAGAAATATTCATCGGTTTCGCCGTCCGAGGCCGGCACCGGCACGGTGACGATTTTGGATGAGGACGGGTCGGGATGTTTTTTATAAAAGCAGGCCTCGGCCACGCCCTTGGGACAACGCACTATGCTCAAAATCCTGCCCGCCACATAGGGCAGCATGGCTTTGGAAATTTCTGCATAATAGCGGACTACGTCGGCCTTGGTTATTTGGGGCTCGGTAAAAATAATTTTGTCGGGGTTGCTTATTTTAATGCCGCCTACGACTACGCCCGCGCTTTCCGTATTTTTTGCGTTTTCCCCGCTTTCCGCTCTTTCTATCACTATCTCCTTGACGTCTTTATCCGTTCTCAATCCTTTGAAACTTGCCTGCCTTAAGACGTTGTCGGCGGTTATTTCGGCATATTCGACTTCGGCGGCCGTTAACGGCTTTAGCCAAACGATTTTTTCTTCTGCCCGCGCTTTGAGCGCCGATTCGAACGGCGATTTAGCGGCTTTAATACCGCCGAATAGCTTTTCCAGCTCTTCGGCCTCTTGAACGTTAAGGCCGGTGCCGGCGCGACCGACGTAGACGAGCGCGCCGCCATCATAGACGCCGAGAAGAAGCGAGCTTATTTTACGCGGCCCCTTGCCCGAGACGGTGTAGCCTCCGACGACGAATTCCTGTCTTTTTCGGCATTTAAGCTTTATCCAATCGGAGTTTCTGGTGCCTAAATAGCGGGAGTCCGCACGCTTTCCCACTATCCCCTCAAAGTCTGCTGCGCAGGCGGCCTTAAAACAGTCACCGCCCTTGCCCGCGACGTGTCCGCTATATTGAATGTTGTCCGGCGCGTCCGCCAAAAGTTTATTTAGCGTTTCTTTTCTTTGGATGAGCGGCTTTTCTCTTAAATCCTCGCCGTCCAGCGCCAGAAGGTCGAAGACGATGTAGGTGAGGCTCTTTTGCTCTTTCTTTTTCAAAAAGCTTTGAAGCGCCTGAAAATCGGTTTTGCCCGAGCGGTCGGCGACTACTATTTCACCATCCAAAACCATCGCCCTGCCCTTTGAAAACGCTGCAAGCGCGCCTGAAATTTCGCCGAATTTGCCGCTTAAATCATTACCGTTCCTAGTGACAAGCCGCGCTTTGTTACCCTCGACGTAGGCCATAATTCGGTATCCGTCGTATTTGACCTCGAAGAGCCGGTCCTCGCCCTCGGGGACGCGCTCCGTCAGCCGGGCAAGCTGAAACGGAGCGTTGTCAAAAGGGTTTTTTTGTGCTTTTTGTATCCCTTCCGCTATTTCCTCCATCGTTCTTAGGGTTCTGACGCTCGTCGTATAGGCCGAAATGCCATCGTTATCCAAGGCGAATTCGTCGTTTTCTTTTAATAAAATCCAGTTTTCGCCGTCCTCGTCCTTCTTGGGTTTCAGCCTTATAAGCGCCCAACTGCCCTTAAGCCTTTCGCCTTTTAAGACGAATTTCAAAGCGCCCTCCTTAAGACCGGCTTCGGGCTCGGACAGCGGCTCCCAAAACCCCTCGTCCCAAAGCATGACTGTGCCGCCGCCGTATTCGCCCTTGGGAATGGTGCCTTCAAAATTTCGATAATCAAGCGGATGGTCCTCGACGCGCACCGCCAGTCTTTTGTCGCGTGGGTCCATGGACGGCCCTTTGGGAATCGCCCAGCTCAAAAGCGCGCCCTGCCACTCCAGACGGAAATCGTAGTGGTCGCGCCGCGCCAGATGATGCTGAACGACGAACCTAAGCCGCCGCCGGCTTTTTTTCGGCTTGCCCTTTGGTTCCGCCGTCACCTTAAAATCGCGTTTTTTATTGTATTCGTCTAACATACTTCAACCCCAAGCCCCAAGATTATTGTTCCGAATGTTTTTTTAATGATACCGCAAAGTCGCAATAATTCAGCCTATCAGTATTTTTGCCACGCCTTTTATCGAAGTGCTGCTTATTCGGCATACCAAAACTATCTATTTTAAGTTTGCCGGATATAAAAAAGGCGGATAAATCCGCCTGGTTACTCGTATTTTTCTTTTTCGCGCTCGACAAGCTCATTGTAAATCGTAAGGTAGCGCTGATAGCGGGCGGGGCTGATGTCGCTACCTACGCGCGCATGGACGCCGCAGACGGGCTCGGAGGTGTGGGTGCAGGAGTTTTTAAAGCGGCAATCCTGGACGAAGGGCAAAAAGTCCTCGTAATATTTGGCGAGCTCGGTGGGGGTAATTTCCTCGGGAAGCTCAAGGAGGGAGAACCCGCAGGTGTCGGCAACGAAGGTATCGCCGATTTTTATAAGCCGCACCTGCCGCGTCGTGTTTTTGCCGCGCTCGATTTTTTGAGATAGCGCGCCCGTCTCTAAAACATCGGCGTTGAGCGCGGCGTTTATTATCGCGCTTTTTCCGACTGCCGATTGTCCCGCCAAACATACCGTCGCGCCGCCGTAGTCGGAAAACAGCTCGGTTATTCCCTGCCCGTCCTCGGCAGAACATATCCGAGTTTTCATGATTTTTTGATAGTCCGACAAATCGACGGCGCCTATGTCGCATTTATTGGCGACGATGACCGCCTCAATACCCGACTGCAGGCAGTTAACCGCGATTTTATCGACTAAAATGAAGTCGGGCCCGGGAATGGGCGCGACGACGATGAAACAGGCGTCGACGTTGGCTATATACGGCCTGACAAGCTGATTTCTTCTTGGAAAAACCTTCTCTATTACACCGCCCGCTTTTATGAGCGAAATCTCGACCTCGTCACCGACGTAAATATCGCCTTCGAACTTGAGTTTTTTTCGTGCAAAGCAAGGATAGGTCTTGCCCTCGGCAAGCACCCAGAACTTGGACGCGACCGCCTTTACTACCTTTCCCGCCAATAAATTCTCACTCATAATTCCGGTTGTTATTTTGCCGCATTTGCATTATCGGCACCTATAATATAATTTCTTATTTTTAACTATCGATATTGTCAATAAATCATTCTTCTAAAAATCATTCCCATATCTCCTTGCGCTGTTTTTTAATTGTGATATTTCCGGCATAAAACCCGATATTTTGCGCGTTTTAGTCCCCTTTTGCCCCTACAAACTTTCGCCTCAGTTGGCCGCAGGCGCCTTCGATGTCGGCGCCCATGGTGCGGCGGAGAGTGGCGGACACCTTGAGCTTTTCGAGCTCGGCCAAAAACGCCTTGGTATCGGCGGCGGACGACGGCTTCAAACCCTTTTCCTTGACGTAGTTGAGCCTGATAATATTGACGTGGGCGGGAAAGCCTCGCAAGATGGCGGCGAGCGTGCGGGCGTCGGCGAGACGGTCGTTGACGCCCGAAATCAGCGCATATTCGAATATGACGCGCCTGCCCGTCTTCTCGAAATAGTAGCGCGCCGCCTCCAAAAGCTCGGCTATCGGGTGGGCGCGGGTTATCGGCATCAGCTTTGTGCGCGCCTCGTCGGTGGGCGCGTGCAGCGAAATCGTCAGCGTCACTCCTCCCCCGCCGTCGGCAAGCTCTTTGATTTTTTGGGGTATGCCCGAAGTCGAGAGCGAGATGTTTCTCGGGCTTATCCGAATGCCGCCGTCGGCCGTTACGAGGCTTAAAAACTTTACGGTGTTGTCAAAATTATCGAGCGGCTCGCCGCTTCCCATAAGCACGACGTTGGTGACCTTCCTGTCTACCAAATTGCCGCCCTCGCTCCTATTTACGGCAACAACCTGACCCAAAATCTCGCCCGCCGAAAGGTTGCGAATCAGGCCGTCCAGCCCCGAAGCGCAAAAGGCGCAGCCCATGCGGCAGCCGACCTGCGTTGAGACGCAAAGCGTGTTGCCGTATTTATAACTCATCAATACTCCCTCGATTATATTGCCGTCATTAAGCTCGAAGAGGAATTTTTTTGTGCCGTCGGCGCCTTCGAGCGTCTTAACTGTTTTGACAGGCACGGCAAGGTATTCACTCCCGAGCTTGGCTGCCAAACTTTTGGGAATGTCGGTCATTTCGCCAAAGTCCTTGCCGCTGTGAAGGCCGGCAAATATCTGACGGGCGCGAAAGGCAGGCTCGCCGAAAGCGTTGAGAACGGCGGCAATTTCGGAAACATTAAAATCCAGCAAGCAAATTTTCATATTTTTCTCAGTTTAGCGATAAAAAATCCGTCGGCGCCTTCTTGGGGCAGTATTTGCACCTCGCCTGCGTTGTCAATCGGAATGTCCATCTTTTCAAGTATAAAGCCGACGTCTTCGCTTAGAAAGCGCGCTACGACTTCGCGGTTTTCGGCTTTAAGCAGCGTGCAAGTCGAATAGACTAGCGCGCCGCCTTTCTTTAGGTATTTCGCGGTGTTTTTCAAGATGGCGAGCTGGAGCTCGGGCAGCTCCTTAATGCTTTCTGCCGTCTTGTTGATTAAGACGTCGGGCTTCTCGGGAGCCGTGCCCAGTCCGCTGCAAGGCGCGTCAACCAAAACCTTGTCGAAAGCCTCAAAATAATCGTCGTGAAACTCGGTAGCGTCACGCTTTTCGACGGATACGTTGTCGGCGCGCATTCGCGCGGCGTAAGATTTGATTAAATCAAGCCTATGCTCGTGAACGTCGCAGGCGGTAACGCTGCCTAAGGAAGCAAGCTCGGAGGCGTAGACCGACTTGCCGCCGGGCGCGGCACAGGCGTCCAGAACGTCGTCACTTTGCTCAATCGAGAGCGCTTGCACGGCGAGCATGGAGGATACACCTTGATAGGTAATGAGCCCCAGCCTGAACATTTCGCGCACTGTTTTGCTTATCTCGGCGAAATATCCGCCCGCAGGGCTCTTAACAAAACTTTCACCGTTTTCCGTCAGCGCGCGTTCGAAAGCTTGGCCGTTGTAAAGCCTTCCGTTTATCCTAATGTGAACGCCCGAGGGCGGCTTGGCGCAAAAAATTTTTTCGGCGTCGGCGGAAGAATACTCTTTTTTTACTGCCTCGATAAACCATTCCGGCTTGTTGTATTTAACCGAAAGATACAGTTTATCGTCCTCTTTGGGTAGATTAAATTCTCGTTTTGCGATTTTGTTTAAAATGGCATTGACGTAGCCCGACAGCGCCGACTTGCCGACCGAGGACAGGATTTTAACCGATTCGTTGACGACGGCGTAGGGCTTGAGCGAATCCATATAGAGGAGGCAGTAGGCCGCCATCTTGAGAAGCGTCATAATGACGGGCTTGGGCTTGGACTCCGATAAGTTGTTTATGATATATTCAAGCTCGAAATTTTTGTCGAGCGTCCCCAGCACTATCCTTCGCACGGTGTCGGAGGCCGCGGCGCGGTTCAACTCAAGCGTGGAATATCCGCCCCGCCTTAGAATGTTGTCGAGAATGTCATAACTTTCTTTGAAAATGTTGGGGGAAGAGGAAAAATTCATGGCCGGTTGCCCAGGATTGAACCGACCTCGACTTTCTGCCCCATCAAATAGTCGCGGCCGCTCATCATTTTGCCGTTCTCGCGCTGCACCGTCTTTAAGCGGACGGCGCCGCCGCGCGCGGCCACAATTAGCCCCTCTTTGGGTGACGCCGTGAGAACGGTGGCGGAAGCAACGGAGGCACAAAGCTCTACGGCTTCGGTTTCCAAAACCTTTAGGAGTTTTCCCGCCGCGAATGTATATGCCGAGGGCCAAGGCGTCATGCCGCGGACAAAATCGGAAATCTCTTTAGGCGTTTTATTAAAGTCGATGAGGCCGTCCTCTTTTTTCAGCATGGGGAAATGCGTCGCTTCGGCCTCGTTTTGAGGGGTATATTCCGCCTTTCCCGCCTCAATGAGCTTGAGTGCCTCGACTATGGCGTCGCCGCCGAGCTCGGAAAGCCTTTCAAGTAACGCGCCGGCATTTTCGCCCTCGCGGATTTTCAGCCACTTTTGAAGCAGGATGTCGCCGGCGTCAACGGCGCGGACGGTGCGCATAATGGTTACTCCCGTCTCGGTTTCGCCGTTAATCAACGCCCATTGAACGGGCGCCGAGCCGCGGTATTTGGGAAGCAGGGATGC
>Ga0116147_1000471_pt1 | contig 47924 bp, 29 predicted proteins | sample AD_JPNHG3_MetaG_FD_89749 | JGI IMG/M metagenome (GOLD analysis project Ga0116147, IMG submission 89749) | Active sludge microbial communities of municipal wastewater-treating anaerobic digesters from Japan - AD_JPNHG3_MetaG | ecosystem: Engineered > Bioreactor > Anaerobic > Digestate | place...
GTTAGTAAATTCAAACTTGCATTGTAATCTCTGTCTATTTTTAAACCACATTCATTACAAATATACACTCTATAAAATATTTATATTATTTTATAGAATTTTATAGATTATTTAAAGCAGTTGGTAACCCTGTTGATTGATTTTATAAACAGTATATTGTTGTAAGATAAAACTATAAAACAGTATATTGTTGTAAAATATCTTGTGCATCTATAGTTTCTGTTTTTTGTTGTTTTTTTTGTTCAACCACTTCATACAATGGTAGCAAATAATGTTGTTCTTGTTTGGGTAAATTATTATGTGCTATATCTAAAAGTTCTGAAAGTGTTTTTCCTTGCAAGTTTTGTTGTGGAGATGTATAAAAAAGTGATTGGACAAGGGCAGTGTATGCCAGTAAAAATTTAGGTTTATGAGAATCAAAAATTCGAATTTCCAAGGTTTTATTATTAAATCGAACTGCAGTAAAGATAGTATTGAGATGCAAAATCCAATCTTCATACGTGGCTGTATATTCTTGGAAACCATATTCTAAGTATTGTCGAAATGTAGTTTTTGTAGGAAAAGCAATGTATTGATTCTCTCGACATATAAAAAACATAGGAATGTCTAAGGCATAATCTATATAATCTTGAAAAGATTGAATGGGATGATGCCCTGTACGCTCTGTGCAAGTATTTTGCCAAATATAGCTTCGATAGTAAGGAGGATTAGGAATTGCATTTTCATACAATGGTGTGTTACTAGTTAAAGGTACGAGTGTAGGATGAATATGTAATGCTGTATTGTATTTATAAATGGCATCTTGTTCTGAATTGTAGTCAATGTTGATTTGAATGGCAGCAGTTTGTTTCATCATACAGTGGCTTTTATCATTGAATTGGGCAAAATATTTTCTCATAATTTTATAACGTTGTTTAGGCATCCATGGAATTTCATCTAGTGTATGAAAAGGATCAACACCCATAGCAATAAATATAATAGGATATTTCATTTGTATTTGTTGTAAAATTGCTAAATAATTGTCTAATTTTGTTTGAAATTCTAATAAATTGGTGCAAGGTAAAAAAGATGCTTCGAGTTGTCCTCCTGGTTCCAACGTAATGCTATAATCTTTGTTTTTTAAAGCAATCGTATTGTTGTTTTCTTGGATAATTTGAGAATTGGTTTGTTGTTGAATATGATGCAATATTGTCTGTATTCCAGGATCACTATCATAAGCAAGACGATCTAGTGTGTCTTTATGAAAACAAAATATTTCATACTCCACTCCTATTTTATTTTGTGATATAAGTGCTATAGAATTTTCAAAATGTTTGTGAATCTGTTGTATAGTAAGTTTCAAAATTTTCTCCCTTTCATATGGAAATATTGATATTTTATTGTAAAACATTATACATTCATTTTTTAAAAATATAAATATTATTTCTCAATTCTATATAGTCAAAAAGAATATAATTTTTATAATGAGGTTAAAATTAAGTGCCTTTAGTCGGAGAAAAAGACTATAAAAACGGTGGAAAAATTAAAAATGGTGGAAAATAAAGACAATGGAAAGAGTCTAAAGTGTTGAAAGAGTAGGACATGGAAAGAGCTTATAAAAATGAAAGGATTTGATATATGAAAGTTTTGCAAATTCTAACAGAACTTGGCGTAGGTGGAGCCGAACGTGTATGTTTAGATTTGAGTAAGGAATTATTGAAAGCAGGATACGAAGTAGGTGTGATTTCATTAAAATCTGCTCCTACCAATAAAACAATAGAAAATGCTTTTAAAAAATTAGAAATTTTCCCTCAATATTTAGGCATGGATTCCTTAAAAAATATTTTTCTATTGCATACATTACGCTCCATGATACAAGATTTTCATCCTGATATTGTCCATTCGCATTTGATGCATCCCAATATATTATCACGCATTGCTTGTTTAGGGTTGCATATTCCTTTAATCAATACGATTCATATTTCAGAGAGAAGAAAAGGACAAGGTTTATTTTTTTTCTTAGATCGTTGTACATTTCCTATAAGTTCGCTATGTACTTGCGTTTCTCATGCATCAGCTCAATTCCATGAAAAAAAATTGGGACTTAAACAACACGTCATTGAAGTAGTATATAATGGTGTAGATATAGTTCCCAGTCTTTCTCGGGATGAAATTGTTCATTTTAAGAAACAATGGGGTGTGGAGGAATGTACTCATATTTTTGGTTCCATTGGACGTTTAGCAGACCAAAAAGGATATGAACGTTTATTTCCTATTTTGCATGAATTATCTTCTCAAATACCTAGCAATGAACAATATGGAGTTGTTCTCATTGGAGAAGGACCTAATCGAATAAATTTAGAAAAAATGGCAAAAAATTTACCTAAAAATATTACCTTTGTCATGCCTGGTTTTTATGAAAATGCTTCTTCTTTAATTTCAGTGTTCGATGTTTTTATCATGCCATCGTATTATGAAGGATATGGACTTGCATTTGCAGAAGCTATGACGTTAGGCGTTCCCTGCGTCGTTCAAAACATTGATTCTTTGCCAGAATTGGCACAAAAATATGAAAATAGTTTATTGGTTGATTTTGACAATATTACAGAATCTGTAAATACATTATTACAAGCTTTAACATATGAACGTTGTAAACCATGCATCATACAAACAAAAGAACAAATGGGAAAAGAATATATGAAAATATATTCTCGTTTTATTTCAAAATAAATTCATTTATTTTCAAACAAACAACAAATAAATGTATTATTCAACATGCTTTTTAATTTTCTAAAAAAGTTTTTTTTCTCATTAAAGAAAAATGCTTGACAAAATTATAAAGTTTTAATATAATTATTAAAATATGACATCAAAGATAAGCCATTTGCTCTGATTGCAATAAAATCGGAGTTTTTTTTACATTCGGATGTTGTTTAGTGGCTAAAGGGGATCTGTTTTTCCATGAGCCTATTTATAGGATTTTTTTAAGTTTAAAAAAAATTATTTAATTAAACATTATTTAACTAGATATCTAGAATATCTCTTAAAAAAATTCGCTGTGTTACTGCTTTTATACAAGGAATTTTTTATGAATATTTATGTCGGGAATCTTTCCTACAGTTTAACTGAAGAACAATTGAGAGACTTATTTGTAGAATTTGGTGAAGTTTCCAGTGTACGTGTTATGACAGATAGAGAATCTGGTCGCCCCAAAGGCTTTGGCTTTGTTGAAATGCCCAACAGCAGTCAAGCCAATGATGCAATTGAAGCTCTCAATGGTAAGGAAGTAATGGGTCGAAAAATGACAGTCAATGAGGCAAGACCTCGTGAAGATCGTCCAAAAAATCGTGACAGAAGACCAAGGAATTAAGAAAGATACCCGCACACTAAGCATGTTTTTATAACAATTAGTGTAGTGTATTTTATCAGAAGCGTCCTCCTCCCAAGGAAGACGCTTTTATTTTTTTTATAATCGTCTTTTTTATGGAAAAATTGACAATATTATAAATTTATGTAATAATATACACATATTTTATTTTATTTTTATGAATATTTCTTAAAAGGCAAAAAATATGAAACGAATCATTCTTTTTTTCATCCTTTGTAGTCCTTTATTTGCTCAAGAACAATGGGGTGTGTCTTTTTTATCTGTAACAAAAACAAAAGAAGAAAAACAATTGGCAGCATCAGTACAAAAAAATATTCTTACACTTTTGCCCAGCGAGCAGATACTACAGTTGTCTTCCAAAAAATCTGGTCCAATTCTTCAAAAACAAGGATTTTGGAAAAATTGGTATAGAGGAGAAATGAAAGAGAAAGTAAAAATAGCACTACAAAAAGCCAATGTTCATTTTATTATTATCATGGAATTTAAAACTAATAAAAATAAAATGGCTAGTCGTGGTCGCATTTTAAATCTGCAAGATGAAAAAGCAAGTGCAGGTTTTATATTCAAAGCAAACACAGTAGAAAATATACAAAAATCATGGATTGAAAAATTTCAATCTTCTAGTATGAATACTTTTTTTATAAGCCGTGCACACGAGGAAGAAGCAAGTAAAAATATAGCAGAATTGGCCCAAGAACAGTTATCAGAACAACAAGGTTGGTTTGGCGAAACAATGCCCAACGGCTTAACACGATCCACAATTCCTGGAGAATATATTTGGAAACAAGATGGAAGCATCATGGTATATGTTCCAGCAGGAGAGTTTATACAAGGAAAAGATGAAACAACGAACGAAGCTGAAGATGAATTGCCTATCCGAACAGTGCATTTACCTGCCTACTATATTGATAAATATGAAGTCACCAATGAACAATATGCTAGTTTTTTAAATGCAATCCAAGAAAAAGATAAAATTGCAAACTACATAGATATAGAAAGTGAATATAGCCAAATTAAACAAGAATCTAATGAATATAAACCACTTCTTCCAGCATTATATCTTCCCGTTGTCAAAATTTCTTGGCTAGGTGCTCAACAATATGCAGAATGGGCAGGAAAAACATTACCTACAGAATCACAATGGGAAAAAGCTGCACGTGGTGGAAAAATGATTCCACAAAATAAGTACAATACAATTCCTTTACAACTCGTTGAAAATACAAATCCACAACGTATGTATCCTTGGGGAAATGAACCCTTTGATCAAATGTTTGTGCGAGCCAATGCAAAAAGTACTTTTCCAAAATATGTGCAAGAATTAGAGGGTCTTGGAGATTCTCCTTACGGATGTGTCCATATGGCAGGAAATGTTTGGGAATGGTGTCAAGATTCTTATGTACTAGACGCCTATACAAAGCTTACTGAAAATCCTGAGGCAACAATAGTTTCTGACGCGAAAGTTTGTCGAGGCGGTTCTTGGGGTAGTGATGCACATGCCATTCGTTGTTCTTATCGTTATGGCGTACTTCCAGAAAAAATGCATAATGATCTTGGTTTTCGATGTGTTCTTATTATCAAGGAATAAATATGCAACAAAACACATTTAAACAATTCAATCAAATGCGAGAATGGTTGGCACTACAATTTCATTACCTCATTGTCTTAGTAGGAAACAAAGTATTTCATGGACAAATTCGTCCAGAAAACGATTTATTAGCAGAAATCAATCGCCAATACCAAATGGCAGAACCAGAAAAAAATTCTTTGCGACAAATGTATTACTATGCCCAAAATTTAATGCATAGCCGTTTTTTATTAGGCGTATTGGGACGATTTAAATCAGGGAAAAGCACAATTTTAAATGCATTGGCAGGTCAAGATATTTCGCCTATGAATACACGAATTTCTACGGGTGTTCTAAATTTCACATATTGGAATGAACAGGAAGAATGCAAGGTAGTATATGATAGCGGTGCTTCTATCTCTATTGCCCCAGAAGATAAAATACAATACATTGATGCACAACATAATCCTGACAATGAAAAATGTATTCATAGCGTACGCCATGGTTCTCCTACTTTTCAATTACAAAAAGAAATTATCTTTGTAGATACTCCAGGATTAGATGCTGTTCAAGAAGTTCATGAAAAAATCACACTAGATTTTATTGCACAATGCCACGCTGGCATCATTGTTTCTACGTATCCTCCGTTTGGTGCCAGTGAATTGCAATTTTACGAAAAAACAAAAAATACGATTCGAAATATATTTTTAATACAAAACTTACCACCTGACAAGTTTCAAGATTGGCTTGAATTAGAAGTTCAAACACTAGAAAATTTACATAAACTCGATTTTTACACATTAGACCCAAAATACAACAACGAACCAGTTCGTGACATTTTACAAAAAATTTCCAAAACAAAAAACGAATCTAAACTAGAACAATTCAAACAAGATCACAATATTCATCTATATAGCATCAATGCAAAACAAGCATACGAAGCATACTTAGCAAAAGATAACAATGCTTTAGAAAAAAGTCGATTTTTATCATTTCAACGAGATTTATATGCATACCTTACACAATATAAAGGTGCAGAACTCCTTGATAATTATAAACAAAAAGCTCAAGTTGTCCTACAAGAACTCATCAACATGATTCAATATCGTCAAACATTGCTCCGCCAATCTGTAGATGAACTAGAAGAACAAATTCAACAGCAAGAAAAAAAACAAGAAGACGCAGAATCAAAAATTGATATTATTTTAACAAAAACAAGCTTACTAATTTTAGAAAAATTTAAAACATTGAAACGAACATTGTTAGACATTGAATTACAAGCTTTAGAAAGTGATATTCAAAATAGCTACCTAGAAAACAATGTTTTTTTACTCACAAAACAAGAACAAAAAAACATCAAAACAAAAATTTCACAATTTAATCGCACAGTAGGGCAATCTATACAAGCGTATATCAGTGACATAGAAAATGAAATCAACCAAGCCCAAGATAATATTAAACAAGTCATTGATTCGGAACAATCGTTTGGAAAAATAGAAATTAGTAGCAACTTTTCAAATATAGAAATTGTAGAAATTGAAAATGCAAATAAATTAGACAAGGGAATACGATGGACATTGCGAGGTGGACTCGGCTATATTGCAGGTTCATTGGCTGGTGGTGGTGGAATTGCATTATTTGGTGGCGGATTGCTTCCCATTTTAATTGGTGGTAGCATTGGAGTAGCTCTTTCTTTTCCATTAGAAAAAAAACTAGCTCCTTGGATAGATCAAGGGAAAAAACTTCTTGGTAAAGTTTTTTATAAGCCTATGGAAAATATTTTTACAGAATTTCGAGCTAAAATTCAAGAGGAACTTGATCAATTTGAAAAAAATATTCTAGATACTAGTAGAATATCATTTCAAGAACAAATCCAAATAGCTACGAACGAATATTTTCAACTCATGCAAACAAGATTACAAGAAATCAAAGAGAAAAAAACAAACAATATGACGCACCAAGAATGCCAACAAGAATGCCAACAACTAGAAACAATTATAGAACAACTTACTAAAATTCAAAACACACTTTCACCACAACAAGAGGAAAAACAAACACAGGAACAAGAAATCAATACAATGGGGGCTCTATTTAATAAAATATTCAAACGATAGATTGTAAGTCTGTTGAACTTTCACCACAGCAAAATGAAAAACAAACATAGGAATAAGAAATCAATACTCCAGCGTTCTATTTAATAAAATATTAAAATGATAGATTTTGAAGTCTGCAGAGCAAGCTTCAAAATCTATCGATAAACTTAAAAATCTATCGTTAAATCTGTCACTCTATCATCTGTGTATTTTCTACGTAGAGTTTTGAAAATAGTTGTTGCTCGTTTTGTACCCACACCTTCTACTTTTTTTAATGTTTCTATATCTGTTTTCTGAATTTTTGCTAGACTTTGAAATTCATCAACTAAATTTTTAGCAATGTACATGGGTAAGCGGGCAACGTACTTTAAAAAGCGATATCCATGAGGTGAAACAGGATATTCATCTATTTGGTTAATGTTAGAAAAATCATATCCCAAATTTTTGCATACAACTAATGGACTAAGTTCGCGTATTTTTGTTAACGTATTGACCATTTCTCGAGCTTTTTCTTCTGTAAATTCTTCTACAGTATCTTGCTCTAGACGTTCTTGCTTAAGTTCATCTTTTTTTACATTGTCTTGTTTACAATCCTCCTGATTTCTATAATCCATTATGATAAAAGCAAGGTATGATTCCATTTCCAAAACATTTTCATCTAGCTGTACCTTAACTAAATAACCTTCAATACCTAATTCTACTACAAAAGAATCCATATACTCTTTAATTCGTAAAATTTTAATTCCTTTGACAATAATCTCGATAATATCGTAAAGATTGACTGTATTTTGAATTTCTGCATCATTTAACTGCTTTAACTTATCATCAAATATGCCTCTATATTTTTCTAATGTGTCTAGTGCTTGACCAACTCGAGTTAATAAAAGTTTGACGTCTTTCAATAGATATTTATTTTTATTATAATAAATAGTCAAGGCATTTCTTCTTTTAGAAATGGCAAGTACCATGCACTGCAAATGTTGTGATGTTCTATCAGCAGCTCGATGACGCATACCTGTTTCAGGTGTATTGAATTTTTGGTCAGGGAGTAAGTGAACGTTTGCTTTTAGAATTTTTTGAGCTTCTAGATCTAAAATAATAGCACCATCCATTTTTGCTAATTCATATAATTTTTCTGGTGCGAAATTACAGTTTATGTCAAATCCACCTTGGAAAATTGGATCATTGATGTTTTGAGAATCTATAAAAACTAAAATTGCTCCAAACTGTGCCATTATAATATCATCAATAGCTGTTCTAAGTTTTGTACCAGGAGCTAATAATTTAATTTGATCTAATAATTCAATAGGATGTTCCTCCTTGTGTTTTTTTAAAATTTTGTTTTACTTTTTTTATGTTTTTCACTATAATTTTGAAAGGAACTTATATTTATATGAGCATCTTTCTATTTTTATTTTGAATTTCAAATTCAAAAAGTCAAGAAAAAAATAAATCTTTATTCCAAAGAATATATATATTTTAAAAAAAACTATTTTCTTTATAAGAAGATTGTTCTATTTTTATCATGAAAGAAAAAATCAATGGAGGAGAATAGGATAGCTGGCTATCAATTGTGTAGGACACTGGGGAAAGGTTCAATGGGGACTGTGTACCTTGCTATTAATATTGCAACAAATCGTGAAGTAGCATTAAAAGTTTTAGACAAAGAACTTTCACACGATCCTAGATTTGTAAATCGTTTTCTACGTGAAGCAAGAAATGTTGCAAAATTAAAAAATCATGAAAATATCGTAGAAGCATATGATTTTGGTGAATATCAAAAAAGATATTATTTTGCAATGGAATATGTCCCTGGGAAAAGTTTAGCTCAATTAATTTTTGAGCAAGGTAAATTATCAGAAAGAATGGCGTTGGTAATCACAATGAAAGTCGCAAGTGCATTAGAACATGCGTCGTACTATTCTATTGTTCATCGTGATATTAAACCTGAAAATATCTTAATCTCTCAAGAAGGAACTGTCAAATTATGCGACTTAGGATTAGCAAAAGACTTGACTTGGGATGGAACCAATACTCGCGAAGGAATTATGTTAGGAACTGCTTGTTATGCAGCACCTGAACAAATTGCTGGTAAATTAAATGTAGATGGTCGAGCAGATATTTATTCGCTGGGAGTAACTCTATACCATATGTTGACTGGCGTAGATCCTTTTGAAAATAAAAAATCTCGAGACATTCTTTTATTGCATGCTTCTAATAAACCTGCTTTTGTTCCTTCTACAAAATATGGGATTTCCAATTCTGTTTTAAAATTAATAAAAAAAATGACAGCCAAAAATCCTGATGAACGACACCAGACTCCTAAAGAAGTTTTATTAGACATTGAATATATTTTATTAAATCCAGAAAATATACAGCCTCGTCCTGTCTATCAGCCCAAAAAAATTGTTTTAGAAAAAAGAAAATGGAGATTTCATCTACAATTTATCAGTCCTTCGCATAAGTATATTTTTATATTGATTGCAGAAATCATCATGATTATATTCATTTGTTTAATTTTACATATTTTAAAAACTTAAAATTATTTTCCATGAACAATATACAAGAAATTCAAAATTTACAAAAAAAATTTTTCTTCAGTGGTAGGACAAACCATTATAGATTTCGGTTGCAACAACTCTGTAAGCTAGAAAAAGAAATAAGAAACCAAGAAACAGTCATTATATCTGCTTTACAAAAAGATTTAGGAAAATCATCAGCAGAATCTTTTATTTCTGAAATCAGCTGTGTTCTCTCAGAAATTCGATATATACAAAAACATTTAAAATCATGGTGTAAAGCTAAAAAAGTACATACTCCCATTGCGGCTGGTCTTGCCAAGAGTTATTACATTGCAGAACCTTATGGCTTAAGTCTCATTGTATCACCTTGGAATTATCCTTTTTTACTTTCCATGATTCCCCTCATTGGTTCTATTGCTGCTGGGAATTGTTGTGTTCTCAAACCTTCAGAATATGCACCTGCAACTTCCTCTGTAATTCAACAAATTTGCAACCATATTTTTTTAGAAGAACACATAGCTGTTATCCAAGGTGATGCAAAAATAGCTACAGAATTATTAGAACATAAATGGGACTATATTTTTTTTACAGGCAGTCCTGAAATCGGCAAAAAAGTCATGCAACAAGCTGCTATTCATTTAACTCCCATAACTTTAGAATTAGGGGGGAAAAGTCCTTGTATTATAGATGAAACTGCCCATGTATCTGTTGCTGCTAAAAGAATTATATGGGGTAAGTTTATGAATGTTGGTCAAACGTGCGTAGCTCCTGATTTTATTCTTGTCCAAGAATCCATAAAAGACAAATTCATCGAATACTTGATACACTACATTCAAAAATTTTATGGAGACAATCCTAAACAAAGCCCAGATTATTCGCATATTGTCAATATAAAACATTTTCAACGCCTAGAAAAATTAATGGAACAAGGTCGTATACTATATGGCGGTGACAAAGATAAAAACAACCTTTATATTGCACCTACTCTCCTTGATCAAGTCTGTTGGAATGATCCTATTATGCAAGAAGAGATTTTCGGACCACTTTTGCCTATTTTAACATATAAAAATTGGGATGAAATCATTCCTCAATTGCAACAACAAGAAAAACCACTTGCCTTATATTTATTTACAACAAATAAAGTACATCAACAAGAAATCATACAAAACATTCGTTTTGGTGGAGGTTGCATAAATGATACGCTACTTCATGTAACTAATCCATTGCTTCCTTTTGGTGGTGTGGGAAATAGTGGCATGGGGTCTTGTTATGGCAAATTCAGCTTCGATACATTCTCGCATAAAAAAGCCATCCTACAGCAATCAAGTTGGTTTGACGTTTTTTTGCGTTATCCACCCTATAAAAATAAAATCAAATTTTTACGAAAAATCTTACGTTAGAGGAGTTGTCATGACAAAAATATTTTGTCTCCTTTTTTTTATGAGTTGTATTTTTGCTACCTCTCAAAGTAGCGAAGTCCTACGACAAGCCAAAGAACTAGAACGTTGGCCCCTTGCATCTGCTAAAAGAGCCGCAAACCTTCTCACAAAAAAAGAACATGTTCACCTATTGCTGGACATTTTAGAAAAAGGGAAACCAGCTGCTAAAGAAGGAGCAGCCTTTTGCTTAGGGAAATTACGCGAAAAAAAAGCATATCATATTTTACACAGCTTTGTCAAACAAAGAGAAATGAGAACGCGTCTTACTACTACATTTCGTTCCATGGTGTTGATTCATAAGACAAAAGCATATCAAGACATCATTGACTTTATAAAAACAAGCCCTTCATTAGGACATAAAGATGCTTACAATGCACTTTTTAAAATTACAACAGAAGAACATATTCCTATATTAAAAGAACTCTACCAAAGTAGATCATATAGAACAAGGCTATTATCTATTAGACTTATGAATGCAATAAAAAAACAAGACATGTTCATGTATTTTGTAAAAGCCTTAGAAGATGATTCCCCTTATGTAGTGTCACAAGCTTTAGAAATTTTAGGGAATATTCCCCTAGAAAAAATAAAAAAATATTTTGCGTTTTCCAATATCAAAAACAAAAATCAAACTATACAAAACTATGCTCTGCTCATTTTAGTATTGCAAGAAGACTCTTCGAAAGAAATAATATTAAATGATGAATGGCTTTCTTTAGTCTGGCAAAATATTCGACATACAAATCCATTTGTGAAATGTTGTGCTACTGTGGCACTAGTCAATTTTGGACTTCGCACAGAAGATCCTCATATCATTGAACTATTAGATAAATATATTCCACCCACTCTCATCGACATATTGTCTGGGACTGTATATTTCAAAGAATATCTTGTAGTAAAAGACATTGCTCATCAAAAACTTATCCAACTCACAGGGAAAAACTTTGGTAAAAACATGGCACTTTGGCGCGATTGGTGGAGTCGAAACGGAAAAAATTTTCGTTCTATTCGCCTTTTACAAGGCATCACACAAGATGAAATTCATGCTTTGCGTCTTATATATTATATAAAAAATGCAACAAAAGAATTAACATATCTATACACTGCAAAACAAGAAAAAGAAGAAGAAAAAAACTTTGAACGCATTGTCTATTTAAATAACAAACAAGCAACAGAACTTGTGAATGTCCTAGGAAAAACAAAATATTTTGAAATGCCACAAGAATACGGGAATCGTTTAGATACATACCACAAACTAGAAATTACTTTACAAAATAAAGTTAAAACAGTCATTGTCTATGGACTACATCCAAGCAATCTTTCTCCTATTTTGCATGTATTAGGGAAACATACTACAGAAAATATTTGGCAATTATATTGGGACAATTATAAACGTCCAGATTGGGATGTATGGTTTCAAGAAGAATCAGAATGGTTTCTGAAAAATACAAATAAAAAACAAAGAAACCAACGTCTTAAAAAAATGATTTTAGAATCTTATGCATGGTTAAAACCTAATGTTCGTGACATTGCTGTCCAAGACTTATTAGAATTAATGCAAGAAAATTCTGAAATGACATCTGCTATGGTTCAATGGGGTCTTACACACATTCAAACAGAAATGGAACTCAATTTTCGAACGCAAAAACTTATACAAAGTTTAGCCTTAGCGAAAAATGAACTTGCTATCCATTCCATTATTGAATTTCTTCTTTTAAACTATACACCCATAGCACGACAACTACTCATAGACACCCTTATCCATGCAAAAACTCCCATTTTATTACAATATATACGACATGCTAATTTTCGCATTAGAAGCGTTGTTGTAGAAGTGCTAGGTGACAGAGAGCCAGAAGAAATAATCATCCCTTGGGTAATGGCATTACTACAAGATTCACAAACAGAAGTCTTAGAACAAACATTACTAACATTAGGAAAATGGAAATTAAAAGCTACATGGGAAGATATTTATGAAATTTTACATACAGAACGATATTTAGTAACTACACGAGAAAAAGCATTATTGGCACTTACTATGATAGACCCAGAAAAAAGTCGTCCCATTTGTTCTGCATTGCTCACTTCCCAAGAAGAACACATGCGTGCTGCGGTTGCAAAAGCCCTTGTGATGATAGGTGATACAATTTCATTGCGGACATTGTGGCAAATATTGCAATCTGATCCATCCTTATTAGTGAGAGAAACAGCTAAAAAAAGTTTAATAGAAAACCAACAAGAACAATCTATCCAAAATCTTCTTCTATCTCTTGCATTGCAACCAAGTACTACTCAAGTGCGATTACAAGCCTTAAACATTTTAGAACAATTCGATGATTGTCCCTTAGAAGAACTACAACCCCTTTTAAAAGATCAAGATACAAAACTTCAACTTCAAGTAGCCAAAATTTTTGCCAATCAATACCATATTCCCACCATTCCTATTTTTATTCGTGCACTTTCCCATCAAGAACAAGATAAAGAAATTCAATATGTCTTAGAAAAACTTACACTCCAAAAAATAAACGAAGAAACAAAAGAATCACTTTCTAATAGTTATAAACAGTGGTGGAAACATAATAAGCACATTCCATATAATCAAATCATTTTTAAAGCATTCAAAATAAGAGGCTATCAAGTAAGTAGCATGATCGATTACTTACTCACAAACAAACCTAATAAACAAATGATTCCTCTCTTACTTACCACAATTCAAGATGAAAATTGGTATATACAAGCTATTTCCAATCACCTTTTACAACAAATCACGCAACAAAATTACGGAACGATTCGTCACCATACAGGCAAAAAAATTCAACAAGAAATACATAAATCTTGGCAAAACTACTATAAACAACAAAACAATCAACAGGAGAAAACAAACTAACATGGAGGACACAAGCATTATTGTTGGCATTGATTTAGGAACAACCTACTCTGCCATTGCCTATTTAGATGAATATGGAAAAGCAAGTATCATTCCAAACACAGACAACGAACGCATCACGCCTAGCGTAGTTCTATTCCATGAAAACGAAACTATTGTTGGAAAAATCGCACAAGAAGAAGCTAGTTCTGATCCAGAAAACGTAGTTCAATACATCAAACGAGATATGGGGAATACAGAATGGGAACGTACTATTTTTCAAAAAAAATATACACCAGAAACGATTTCAGCTTGCATCATCCAACACCTAGTCCAAGATGCAAAACAATATTTACAAAAAGACATACATAAAGCTGTACTCACTGTCCCTGCCTATTTTGGAGAACGCGAACGAAAAGCAACACAAACAGCAGGCGAACTTGCAGGACTAACTATTTTAGGCATCATCAATGAACCCACTGCAGCAGCCATAGCTTATGGCCTTAACCAAAATAACCAAGACCACAAAGTACTTGTCTATGATCTAGGAGGCGGTACATTTGACATTACTATACTTCATATACAAGAAAATAAAATACAAGTTATAGCAACTGATGGCGAAATCCAACTTGGTGGCAAAGATTGGGACGATGAAATCATTAACTACATTGCTGAACAATTTATCGCACAATACAACATCGATCCCAGAGATACATTAGAAACGTACCAGACACTACGAAAAACAGCTGAAAACGCAAAAATTACATTATCTAAACTGCCACAAACACGCATCCTGTGCCAATGCCAAGGTCAAACACTGAAAACACAAATCACACGACTCGAATTTGAACAAAAAACAAAATCTTTACTTACACAAACGCAAACTTACATTGAGTTACTCCTACAAAAAGCTAACTTACAAAAACAAGACATTGACACTATCCTTCTTGTTGGTGGTAGTACACGCATGCCACAGGTCAAACAAATGCTCACAGAATACTTTCAAAAAGAGCTGAACGACACTATCCATCCTGATGAATGCGTAGCCATTGGAGCAGCACTTTATAGTACAATTTTAGACTTACAAAGCTCCACACCTACACAAAACACACATTTTCTTCCTATAGACCTACAAGAAAAACTCACTGGCTTACAAATCATTAATGTCACTGCCCACAGTCTTGGGGTCATTGCCACTAAAGATGGGAAAAAACAAAACTGCGTCTTGATCCCTGCACAAAGTCCCATTCCTATAGAAAAAACAGAGCTATTTGGAACAGAAATAGATGGACAAACAGAAGTCAACATTGAAATTGTAGAAGGAGATAGCCCCAATCCTGAAGAATGCACTCCTATCGGCACATGCAAAATCGATAATCTACCTAACAGAAAAGCCAATGCTCCCATACAAGTCACATTTAGCTACAACGAAAACGGACGAATTCAAATCCAAGCTATTGATAAACTTACAGGAAAAAAAGCACACACAGAAATTCAAATTTCCTAAGCATCTATTGTATATATTTTTATTACTTCCTTTGAGGAATTGAGTATGAAACAATTTCTATCCGTTATACTTATTTTCTTTTTTTCTTCTACTTCCCTATATAGTCAAAATATCATAAGAATAAAAATAGTTTTTTTCCCTTTTAAAGAAGCCATTATCTCTAGTAGAGTAGAAAGTGTTCTTCTACCTTATAATTTAAAAATTGGTGAAAAATTTGCAGAAAATACTGTCATAGCAACGTTAGATAGCACTCGTTTTAATATTATTATGCGAAGAGTAACAGCACAATATGAATTTGCAAAATCAAACTTTGAAGATAAAAAAAAGCTACGAGCAGAAAATATTACTAGCGATTTTGAAGTAAAAAAAAGCGAATTTGAATATAAATTACTAGAAAACGACTTAGCAGATGCAAAATTAAATCTATCTTATTGTACGATCCAAGCCCCTTTCCCAGGAAAAATCACAGAAATTTTAACAAGAGAATATGAAACAGCACGAGTCGGACAACCTTTACTTAAAATCATTAATGATAATAAATTACTAGGAATTATGAATGTTCCTATGACTTTAAAAGGACTCACAACGATTGGTGCTCCTATCAAAATTAATCTACCTAATTATAAAATACAAGCCACTGGCACAATTTACGAAATCAATCCACAAGCAGATCACAGAACAGAAACAGTGCGTGTAACAGTGTTAATAGATAACACATCAGGTATTTATAAAGCAGGAATGACAGGCGAAGTTCCCATCCTTCCCTTGGCAAGAAAGAAAAAATAAACTCATAGAAAGTGCGCCATGAAAAATGAAACAGAAATTACTGCAAGAATGCGAAGTTTTCTAGTCATCTTAAAATATGGACATGATCTTTTTGATGCAGAAACATTTTCAGATGCAGCATTACTTGCAGTAAATAATGCATTCAATTTAATGAATTTTAAAAATTCAAGTTTAATTGAAATAATTGATGGAAAAGCAAAAGTAATTTCTCAATATGGACAAGTCAATGTCAATCCATATTCTCGACTTGCAGTACAACAAGCAAAATACTGTGAAACATTAAAATTAGATTCTGAACCATTGATTGTCACAAAAGAAAGTGGATTGCCAAAAGAATTAGCAGAAGAAAATAACGTATATTGCTTTTTAAAACTTACTCCCCCAAAAAACTTACAAAAACCTTATTTTACATTCGTATGGCTTTTAGAATATGAAGAAACATTTCCTAATTATCTTTCCAATATTTTACGATTGCTTGCTACATCCATGTCGGAAGCACTACATTATCACAAACTTTGCAAAAAATCTCGCTTCCACATACATATACGATTCAAAAAATTTTTGTTTTGGCTCTTAGTCCTTGCATCCATCGTAAGCATTATGTTTGCATATGTACCAGAAGGTGCAAGTGCTGAATTTACACTCAAAGCACCTGAAATTACAAGTGTCTATGCTTTATTTGATGGTCCTATTGCCACTTGCCTAAAACAAGACGGAGAAGCCGTAAAGAAAGGTGACTTAATTGCTCAATACAATACAAGTCAATTAGAATATCGTCTGTCCATTATGCAAAGTGCTTACATAGAAATAAAAACAGAACTTGAGCTAGAGGAACATAATGCATTTACAGACCAATCACGTTTAGGAAGAGCAAAATTACTAGAAGCAAAATTACAAACTGCCAAAGTCAATGTAGAAGAAGCCCAATGGTATTTAACTCATTCCAACTTATATGCACCAACTGATGGAATTTTAGCTCTTGTGGATGGACGTGCAGAACAACTTTCTGGGAAAGCAGTTCGTACTGGTGATAAACTATATGAAATCTATGGTGGGAAAGGCATGATTGCAGAAATACCAGTCAATGAACAAGATTCTTCAGTGATTCGTGATAAAATAGAGATCACTCTCTTTCTACACACTGCCCCTGAAATTCCTATACCCGTTAAAATTATAGAAATTGCAGAATACCCAGAACTTACAGAACAAAGGACATACTGCTATAAAATTCGAGCACAACTTCCTGAAGAAATTATTCATGGGCTTCGATATGGGATGCGAGGCATTGCTAAAATAAAAGGAGAACCAGTTCGCTTAGGCTACTTTCTCTTCAAAAGCGTAGTTCTCTATTTCCGCAGAATATAAAAAATATTCGTTGAAAAAATTTTGATAGAAAATACCATTATAAAAAATATATATACTAAAAAAAAGACAACTATATACTTAAGTATGTAGTTGTCTTTTATTAATATATTATATTATATTATATTATATTATTTTTTTAAAAAATTATATAATTTTCAAAAAAACAATATTTTGTTAAGACATACTCTCTAAGGAAGTATAGTATAGTTTAAAAAGGAAACAACTATAGTATTTATAATAGAGTTGTCTGTTAATATTATATTATATAATTTTTCAAAAAACCAATAATTTTTTTTCAGACACATTATGATTAAAAAATAGAATCCTATTAATAATATACATGTAGAACAATATTTATACCTATAAATACAATAGAAAGACACATAAACATAGTAAACCAATATATACTTCTTGTTTGTTTCTTGAATTTTTTTTCATAGTATATATATATACTGCATGCGCCGAGAACACCTAGTACAGAAATGCAAATCATTTGATCTATCAATGTATTTTTAGGACTAAAAATGCAAAGCCAATAGCACACTGCATAGAGGCAATATTGAAAAAAAGTGCAACATAGAGACAACGGTGGAATAAAATTTCGTCTTTTCAAAATAACTTGATGATTTTGCACCACAGTTTTATGAGTTTCTAAAAGTAAATGTGTATCTAAAATTTGATCGCCTAGATCTATAGCTTCTGTGAGAGTGATTTGATTTTTTTGGATTTGTGATTGTAATTCTTGAAATTGTTTTTGCAATTGTTCGAATTCTATTTGATTTTTCTTATTTTGAAGGGAATAGAGATAATAAAGAAAGGGTGCAAAATGTTTTCGTAAAATATATAAACTTATAAGTACGAGAAATAAAAACCAGCCTAGCCATCGACAATATATATGAAATGTAGGATATATATAATAAGAAAGGAGAGGCACAAACAATACGTAACATGCAATAAAAATATAGATAAATATTTTTTTCATTCTATTCTCTTTATGGAAAAAGGCTCTACATAATAGAGAGCCTTTTTGGGGGAAATTATATTTTGATAGATTGTATTTTATTTTTGAATTGTCCAAAGATGGACTTCATTAAAAATATTGATAAGACCATTGATATTTGTTTGACCATAAGGAATGGGATATTCTGGATTGGGTGTAGTTACTTGGATCATGGGGTTATATACGATAATATGGCGACGACTCCAAAGGTATAAGTAAGGCGGATCATAGTGCAAAATTTCATGAGCTGCTTTCCAATCGTTTTTCATTTTTTTAATATCTGTTTCATCTTGTGTTCGCAATGCAATTTCATTAATGTCTTCATTGTAATAAGAACCATAATTTGTATTGTCTGTTTGTTCTTTTGTAGTGTCTTTATAAAACATTCTGTATAAACTAGGAGTTCCTGTGATTTTGATCGTTCGAAATGCTAAATCAAATTGAGAAGCACGAAGCAAGGGATAATAATCTTTTCCATCTAAATAATCAATATTAAGACGGATGCCAATTTTTTCTAAATCTTCTTTGAGAGCACCACATACTTCTTTAATGAGTGGATTTTTCCCTTCTGGATTATTTGCAATTAAATTTAATGTAGGGAAATTTTGAATAGTCTGATCCACAAATCGGAGCGTAGAAAGTGTATGAGGTTGGGAAAACGTTTTCGTATTGATTTTTTTTGCTAAAATGCGTTGTCCTCGAATAATGTATACTCTATATGTTTCTGTAGTTTGTTTATCTAGAACTTGTAGTAATTCTTCTAATGTATTGACTCTATCTTGTTCAATTCTTGTAATTTGGTCTCTTTTTTCTAATTCTTGGCAAGGGCTAGGCTTCATCACACTATGAACATACAGTTTACCAGCGTGTTCGTATACATCCAAACCATACTTTATATAGAGTTGTAATGTGGCAATCGCTTTTTGCACGCTGTCTTCAAACGGAGGAATCGCAAGATTATAATAAAAATTTCGTCGTGGAAGAGGTCCTGAAATTAATTCGCCTTCGCCTCCCAATGCTCGCTCTAATGCCAATTCTTTTCGAAAAATATAATTTAAGGCACGTCGAACAGGAGTAAGCTTTAAATAAGGATGGTAGCAATTGAATGTGACCATAGTAAAAGAATCATCAGAATAAGCAGAAATTTTAGCATCTGGAAATGAATTTAAAATATATCCTCTGTCTGCTTGTGTGATGCTTGTGATTAGATGGACTCTTCCTTGCACAAATTGTTCATTTCGATTGATTCTAGCTTTAGGAAATGCTTGCATGCGTAAAACTTCTACAGGTGATTGATTTTCAGGATACGTTAATTTTCTATAGTAAGGATGGAGAGGATTTCTCTTCATTTGAATATAGCGGTTATCTTGCACTTCTGTAATTTTATATCGACCATATCCAATATCATTTTGTTGCGACTTATTTACAGCTGCCACTTCGGGATTTTCTGAGTTTATAAACGTATCTTTATTTAAAATCGGAAAATTAAATTCCCCTAAAGTAAGCGGAGGTGCTTGCGGATTTTTAATATACGCATCAAAACTTTGTGTGCCTTTAGGTACAAGAACTATGTCTAGATTGCTACTCCATGCGTCTTTGTTATATTTTTTATAATTTAAAGAAAAAAGGATATCATCAAAATTTAATTGTCTACCATTTTTCCATTGAGCATATGTAAAGTTAAAATTGAGAATTTCTTTATCTGCAATCGTTGTTTCGCGCCAATTTGCTAAACAAGGACGATACGCCAATTGCCCAGCACGAATTTCATAAATATCAATCAAAGGATCACTCGTAAGTTCTATAATTCTTCCTTCCACTTCTGTTTGAAATTTAGCAAGTGGATTGTATTTATATTGCCGTAAATGAGTTAAAAAGCTAAGAGGAAATTCCATTTCCGCATATATAATTTCTTGGGCTTGGCTTTGCATGCTTAAAAGTATAATAATAAATATGATCAAAAAACGCATGATTATCTCCCGTATGGTCAAACATCCTGTTTTTCAAACTTTATTTTCTTTTCTATGGTGAAAAGAAAATCATTCTATATTAATCTAATTTTTCCCATATTTGATTTTCTGCATAGGGATCATTGGGGATATTGTTTTCTTCTATAATAAAAATTTCTTGATTTTCTTTTGAAAGTTTAGGCATGATATCACCTAAAAGACCATAGGCTGATCGACTATCACCTAAAATACAAAGGGCATCAAAAATCAATAATTGTTTTTTATTTTCTAATGGAAGTTTCTGAAATTGTTCTGTATATTTTTTTCGTTCTTCTGTTCGAAGAAATGCAAATCGTTTCCCTGCAATCCAAATTTCATCTTCCCAAACGATTTTTGAAAGCTCTTTTGTAAGTAGTTCTAAAGAATTTTCTTGAATCCAAGTGTAAATAATATTTGCAAGTTGTTTTTCATCATTCCAATGTTTTTGGCCTTGAATGTTATTTAAAATTTCAATGGCTCTTTGCCACTGCCCTTTCATAGCATAAGTCCAAGCTTGTGCACTTGTATAACGTGAAAGTAAAAGTTTTTTCATTTCTTGGGATACAGTATGTTGTTTTTGTAACCATTCTATTCCTGTTTGCCATACTTGAATAGGATTCCAAGCAATTCCTCCCAATTGATAAATAACATCAGCTTGGATATATATTTTTTCTTCGTCTATATGTATTTTTTCATTTTTAAAAGGTGCTAAAATTGTATTGGATCGATATAAATCAATTTCTGTCAAGTTAAAAGAATATATGGAATCTGTGAGAGAAATGTTAGATATTTGATGTTGTAAAATATCTGCAATAAAAAGAGCAGTCTTTGCTTCTGTTTTTTGTTTTTCTTGGATAGCAAATTCTTGTACAGAGGATAAAAAAATTCTAGCAATTTTTACATCATTTTTTCGTAAATGATTCCAAGAATGTATTAAAATTAAATTCCAAGCTAAACTTTGATACTCTGTTGTAATATATTGTTGAATATATTTTTCAATAGGAAAGGATTCTTGAAATTCTGGCTGGTTGATAATAAATTCCAGCAAAAGAAAAGATTTATAGGGAAAGTTTTTTATGGAAGTTTGGAATAATGAATTATGATATTTAGGAATCGATTCCCAAAGAGTAAAAGATTGTCCTTGCCAGTATAATCTTGTATCTACTTTCCAATCTTGTAATGCATGAGGAGGCAATTGATCTAAAAAAATTTGACAAAGTAAAATGGCTAATTGAGATTCTTGATATAATACTGTATCCTTAGGAATAGTAAGAATTTGTTGTTGATATTGCAATAGGGCAGATTCATACTTTTTTTGAACAAAAAGATTATATGCATTTTGTAATAATACTTCTTTTTTATTTTCTTGATGATATTCTTGTTCTTGTTGACATCCTATGAGAATAAAGATAATGAAAATGCTTACTATTTGTAATTTCATGCCATATTCCTAATGTAGTAATTTTTATGATTTAATTTACAATATTATATTATTTTTAAAACAGGATACAAGAAAAATATTCAAGCCATTGCTTTTGAAATTTTCTATGAAATATTTGATAGATAAGTTTTTCATAATATTTTGCATTTTTTTATATCCTGTTTTATTGATTCAGTTTGCGATAATATTCAATGATTTCTTCTTTATATTTTCTTACAATTAATATTTTTTATATCCTGTTTTATTGATTCAGTTTGCGATAATATTCAATGATTTCTTCTTTATATTTTCCTGGAATCTGCATTTTTTGGACCGCATTGATATATTCTCGAAGTCGTGGCGGTAAATCGCCCCATCGTTCGTTGTCATCTTCTGGTGGATTTTTATCGCCTTTTGGTTTATCTTTTTCTTGTTCTTTGCCTTGATCGTCTTTGTTGTTTGGATCTTTCTCCCCTTTATCTTGTTCATTATCGTCTTTATTGCCTTTATCGTCTTTATTTTGATCATCTTGGTCTTTATTGTCTGGTTGTTGTTTATCTAATTCTTTTCCTTGTTCTGGAGTTTGTGGTATAGGTGTAGGTGTTGGACATGTTTTTGCTTGCTTAATCACTTCTTCTATGTCTTTGATAGCTTGATTTTGTTTGTTATTGAGCTGATTAAATAATTTTTCTATATCTTTGATGGCATCTACTTGTTTTTGTATGAGTCTCAGTATTTCTTCCATACTTTTTTGGTTGCCACCTTGCTTTTGAAGTTCTTCTAGTATTTTTTGAATTTGTTGTTGTGCTTGTTGTTGGTTCATACCAGCACCTTGAAGAAGTTTTGTAATTTCTTCTATGGCTTTTTTCTGATCGTCTTTGTTTTGTTGCATTTGATCCAACATTTCTTTAATTTTTTGTTGGTTTTGCTGTTGTGTTTGTAATTTTTCTAATAGATCAATGGCTTCTTGTTGTTTATTTAAATTGTTTTGTTTATTTTCAAGTTGTTGTAAAAGTTCTTGGATTTGTTTTTGGACTTGTTGCATTTTTTTTGGGTCTTGTTGTAGATTCAACTTTTCTAGCACATCTTGTTGTTGTTTAATTTGTTCTAAAAGTTGTTGTTGTGTATTGAGTTGTTCTAACATTTGTTGGACTTGTTTTTGATTTTGTTGTGATTTTTCTAATGTTTCTATTAATTCAAGTGCTTTTTGTTGTTCTTGTTTTGCTTGTTGAAGTTTCTCTAAAAGTTCTTGGATTTGTTTTTGTTGTTGTTTTGATTCCAAAAGTTGTTGTAGTTGTTGTAAACTTGATTGATTTTTTGGATTTTGTTGAAGTTGATCTAACAGTTTTTGTATATGTTCTTGTTGTTTTATGGCCTGTTGTAATTGACTGATATTATTTTGTATCTGTTGTTCTACTTGCTCTTGTTTTTTTTGTTTTTGCTGCAATGTTTGCAATTGCTGTTGTATTTGGTCATGTTGTTGTATTTTTTGCTGTAACGTTTTTAATTGTTGTTCGATTTGGTCTTGTGATTTTTGTTGTTTTTGTAAATTATCTAGTTGTTCCTGTATTTTTTGTTGTTCTTGTGTTTGTCTTGAGGTGTTTTGTAATTGTTCTTGTAGTTGTTTGATTTGTTGTTGTAGTTGTTCTTGTTGTTGTTTTTGTTGTTGTATAGTTTGGAGTTGTTCTTGAACATTGTTTTGAAGTTGATCTTGCAATTTTTGCATTTGTATTTGCGTTTGTTTTTGTTGTGCTTGTTTTTTTTGCAATTGATTTTGCAAATTTTCTATTTGTTGCTGCATTTGTTTTTGTTGTTGTGTATTTTGTTTTATAGATTCTTGAATTTGTTGTTGTGTTTCTTTTGAATTATCTATTTTTTGGATTTGTTGCAATTTGTTTTGCAATTGTTGTTTTTGTTGTTCTTGTTGTTGTAATTGGTTGATCTGATCAATAATTTGCTGTTGTTGTTGACGAAGTTCGTCTAAATCATCTGGTTGTTTAGAATAATTTTGCAAAAATTGTTGCAATTCTTCGCTTCTTGTTTGTGGATTTGGATTTTGTAAAATTCGTTCGATTTCTTGAATTATATATTCTTGTTGTTTTTTATCATTTGTTAAATTCTTTGCAATGTTTTGAATGTTCTCTTTATTCTGTTGTTCATTTTCTTGTAACATTTCTAATTCATCTTGCAATTTTTCGCTCTGCAATTGTGTTTTATCTACACCTTCTCCTATGAGACTTTTGCTAATTTCATCCATTTTTTATTGACTTCTTTTAAAATTTCAATAGGAGATTTATCTTGTCCTACTGGATTTTGTGTAAAAACTGACACCATACACAAAATCCAAATCATCATTAAAAATATTTTCATATCTTTCCCTATTATTATTGGAATGTTATTTTTATAGTATTGAAATATTATTTTGCAAAAATTATTGTGGAAATAGTACTTTATAAAAAAAGTATTATTATAATATTATTTTGCAAAAAAATTTTATTTTGTTTTTGCCACAGTATCAAGATAAGGACGAAAATAATCTTCTTTCCAATCATATATAACTCGAAAACCTAAACAACGATCTGCATATCCTGGTGCATCACCAATACGATAGGAAGAACGACACCAAAAAGCATCATAGCTGAAACTTCCCCCACGATTGACAATGTCTTCTCGTTTTTCATATTTTTCTTTATTGTTTGTAGAAATGTTTTTCTTATTTTTTGAAAGTACTTTGTATGGCTGTTCTGTTCGTTTTTCATTATAATTATCTTCGTATTCATCGAGACACCATTCCCAAACATTGCCATGCATGTCATATAAACCATATGCATTTGGTTTCTTTGTTTTAATAGGTGCTAAATTTTCTTCTTTCCATTCTTTAGCAAAAACTGCATATTCATTCAATTCTTTAGGATTGTTTCCAAAACAAAAATCATCAGAACTGCCGCCTCGACAAGCATATTCCCATTGTGCTTCAGAAGGAAGTGTATAATTTTCTGCTTGTTTGCAAAATTTTTTGCAATCTTCCCACGTAACATCATGAACTGGTTTATTCGCACCTATAAACGAAGATGGATTATAATTCATAACATCTTCCCATTGTTGTTGTGTAATTTCGTGTTTAGAAATAACAAAAGGCTGAATCTCCACTTCATGAACAGGCTTTTCATTTTCTTTTTGTTCGCTTCCTAAAAAAAATGTTCCACCTGGAATTAATGCAAATTCAACGCCTGTTCCCTTGTCATAAAATTCTGCAATCGTAAATGTTTTATTATTGCAAGTATATTTTTTCTTCCCTAAATATTCTAAACGTTCTGAAGTATTTTTTGCTCGGTATATAGCTTTTTTTGTATATCTTAGATAATGTATGCTCCATCGTGTACAAAAAAATATAACTACAAGAATACAAAATAAAATCCATATTTTAATAAATTTTCTTTGATTTTTTTGTTGTTGCATTTGTGCATGATAGTATAGTTTATGAATTTCTCGATCTTCTGGTGTATATTTTAAAGTTCGTTCTAAAGTTCGTATAAGTTTTCCCCATTTTTGATTGTCTCTCTGTTCTATAGCTAATTCATGTAGATGATATAATTCTGCTTGTAAAGGTGCGATAGTTTTTTGTATTGTTTTTGTTTCTTCGTTATCAGGATCTATTTTAAAAATAATTTTAATAAGTTTATCTACTTTTTTCCATTTCCTCTGTTCAATGCAATCTTGCAATTGTTGCACTAATGCTTTGATTTGTAGTTGTTTAAATTGATTTTTTATTTCAATGCTTTGTTTTTTTGTTTCTATAAAGTTTCCTTGATCATAATTTTTCTTTATAGTATCAATAGCTTCTAAAATATGATTATATTCTTGAGGATAATATTGAACAACTGGAATTTTATCTGCTTGTTTTTTTTGGCGCTCTAATTTAGGGAGGTATATTTGTTTTATTTTTCTACGAAGAGGACTATTTTCTTTTATCCATTGAATTTCTTGCAATGCTTTTTGGAAATGTTCTTGAGCATATGAAAAAGATTGTCGCTCTAAAGCGTCTTTTCCTGTAGTATAATTAATTTCAATTTCATCAATATGTTGCCCAAAAGTTTGTTCTCTATTTATTTTACTATCTTGTATTTTCTGTAATTCATATTCAATTCTTTGTTGTAAAAGAAAAAGTTCTTCTGGGTTGATAACTTTCATGGTAGAATGTTTATCTATAGAATGATCTGTAGATATATTGGTAACATAATCTGTTATGTACGATTCTTTAATAGCTTGCAATGCTTGCACTGCACTTACGGGTCGTTCTTGTTTTTCTTTAGCAAGTAATGTTTGTAGTACTTGCCATTGTATTGGATTTAAATATTCTGGTGTTTCTGGTTCATAATTACAAATCAATTCCATATAATGTTTTAAATTATTGCCTTGAAAAGGATGAACGCCTTCTATCATTTCATAGAAAATAACACCTAGACTCCAAATATCTGTTTGCCCATTGATACGATGACCTTTACATTGTTCTGGCGACATATATGGAATAGTACCTTGGATATTATCTGCATTTCCTGTCAGACGGCTTAATGTCATTCGAATTTCTGTAGCAAGGTCAAAATCTGTTAAATATACTTGCTTATCTTGTGCAATGATGATATTTTCTGGTTTAACGTCTCTGTGAACAATATGATTTTCATGAGCATAATCTAATGCCAGTGCCATCGGTTCTAATATAGCTAATGTTTCTTCTAATGTAAAACGATGGTCTGGTTTGTCATGGATAATTTTTCGTAAATTATGTCCATCAATATAATCCATTACAATATAATATGTTTGTGTTTGTTTATCGATACCTATATCTCGATATTGAACAATATTTTTATGAGTAAGTTTTTCTACGATTAAGTTATATTTATCCTGCAAAGTTTGTAAAGCAATTGGATCAGAAGTCAATTCACTAGTATATACTTTAATGGCAACATATTTATTGCTTCCAGTATGCAAAGCTCGAAAAACTTTTGCTTGTCCACCCACTCCTAATATATCTTGCACGAGTTCGTAATGTGTACCATAATGCACACGTTTTAGTTCTGCTTTTTCTGATTTAGGAGGATCGCCTGTAGTAGTGATCATAAGAACTTCCTTTCAGTATATATAGAAAAAAGAAAGTTGATTACCATAAAAATTTATATTCATGATTTCTTGCTTTTAGAATGAAAATATAAAAATGAAAATGATTTTTTTATTGAATTTATAATAACAAAATGTTACTTTTCGAAACAGAGTTTTTTTGAAAAAAATAGAAAAATTATAAAAAAAACATTATTCCTTTATATTTTCTTATAAAAAAAATAAAATAGAAAATTTAACTTTTTTTTGGAATAAAATTTGCTTATAATTTAAAGAAAAAACAATTTTATTGTCCAATGAAAACCATTGGATACAGAGGAGAATTTATTCGTGTTAAAAGACGTAGAACAAATGCCTGATTTTCCAACATTGGAAAAAGGAATCATGCAATTTTGGGAAAACACACAAGCTTTTCAAAAATTAGTCAAAAAAAATAAAAATAATAAAAAGTGGAGTTTTTTTGACGGTCCAATCACTGCTAATAATCCCATGGGTGTCCACCATGCTTGGGGCAGAACATACAAAGATATATTCATTCGACATAGAGCTATGCAAGGTTTTGACCAACGATATCAAAATGGATTTGATTGCCAAGGTCTTTGGGTAGAAGTTGTAGTAGAAAAAGAATTGAACTTAAACTCTAAGTCAGAAATTACAGAATATGGTTTAGATAATTTTTCTCGAAAATGTCGAGAAAGAGTGGAAAAATATTCTCAAATTCAAAGTGATCAATCAAAACGTCTTGGACAATGGATGGATTGGGACAATTCTTATTATACAATGAGTGATACCAATATTGAAACAATTTGGCATTTTTTAAAAGTTTGCCATGAAAAAGGATGGCTCTATCAAGGTCATCGTTGTATGCCTTGGTGTACTCGTTGTGGCACTTCCCTTTCACAACATGAACTTCATGATTCTTATAAAGACATGACGCACCGTTCTGTTACATTCCATTTACCTTTTGTCGAACGCCCTGGCGAATACATTATGGTTTGGACCACAACACCTTGGACTCTTGCTGCTAATACTGCAGTTGCTGTTCATCCTGAACTTAATTATACAAAAATTGAATGGCAAGGCAAGATTATTTATTTGTCAGAAGGCACTTTAGGACGCTTGAAAAAAGGCTATAAAGTTCTCGGAACTGTCAAAGGAAAAGAACTTGTAGGACTTCATTATACAGGTCCAGTAAATATCCCAGCTCGTCAAAATATCGAGTTAAAAGTGGTTCCTTGGGAAGCTGTTGGTGAAGAAGAAGGTACTGGTGTTGTTCACATTGCTCCTGGCTGTGGTGCAGAAGACTATGAATTGTCTAAAGTAGAAAATTTAGAATGCATCATTCCTATTGATGAATCTGGTTATTACACTTCAGAAAAGTTTGATTTCCTTTATAAAAAACATGTAGACAAAGTTGCAGACCTTGTTTTTGAACATCTCAAAGAGAATGATTATCTCTATGATATTGAAGAATATGAACATAGATACCCTGTTTGTTGGCGTTGTCAAAAAGAACTTGTTTTTCGATTAGTGGACGAATGGTTCATTCGTTGCGATGAAATACGAGAACCTATGAAACGAGCTGCAGCAGAAGTAGAATGGACGCCAGAGTACGCAGGAATGCATATGCAAAATTGGCTAGACAATATGGGAGACTGGTGTATTTCTCGACGTAGGTTTTGGGGTTTGCCTTTGCCTTTATATTTTTGTTCAAAATGTAACAAATGGACTATCATTGGTAGCAAAAAAGAATTGATGGAAGCTGCTACTTCTGGAATAGAACAATTAAAAGAACTGCATCGTCCTTGGATCGACAATGTCAAAGTTCGATGCCAACATTGTGGCAAAAAAGATTTGCAAAGAGTAGTGGAAGTCGGTGATTGTTGGCTTGATGCTGGTATTATTCCTTTCTCTACCTTAGATTATCTCAATGACGATAAATCGTATTGGGAATCTTGGTATCCTTGCGAATTCATTACAGAAATGATCGAGCAAGTCCGCCTTTGGTTCTATTCTCTACTTTTTATGAGCGTTACATTAGAAGGACGAGCACCTTATAAACGAGTTCTTACATATTCTGCAGTTGTAGACGAAAATGGCAATTATTTTTCTAAAACACTAGGAAATGCAATTCCTTTTGACATAGCAGCGGAAAAGATGGGTGCAGACGTCATGCGTTGGATGTATGCAGGACAAAATATTCGAACAAATCTACGTTTTGGCTATAAAGTAGCAGAAGAAGTTCGTAGAAAACTGATCAATTTTTGGAATGTGTACAAATTTTTTGTTACATATGCACGTTTAGACAATGCAGATCTACATAAAAAAATCGACCGTGAACAACTTCCTGACATGGATAAATGGTTATTGGCAAGATGGCATTCCTGTTTAACCATCATCCAAGAAAAAATGGAAAATTACGATTCTGCTAGCGTCACAAAAGAAGTGGAAAATTTTTGGAATGACTTATCCAATTGGTATTTACGACGCAGTCGTCGTAGATTTTGGAAAAGCGAAAACGACCAAGATAAAGATTGTGCATACTACACCTTATATACAACACTCACTCAACTTTGTTATGCACTTGCACCTATTATCCCCTTCTGTACAGAATATATATATCAAAATTTAGTGAGAAATGTCAATGAAGATGCACCAGAAAGCATTCATCACAATGACTATCCTGTAGCAGATGCAAGTTACATTGACAATGAACTCATTGAAGATATGGCAACAGCCATGAGTATATGTACATTAGGTCATAGTACACGAGACGAAGCAAAAATAAAAGTTCGCCAACCTCTACAACGAATTCTTATCCAAACGAACGATGAAAAAATCAAACGAGGCGTTCTACGATTCCAAGATATTATCCAAGATGAACTCAATATCAAAGACATTGAATTTATCCAAGATTCTGAAGAATTCTATACTTATGACATCAAACCTAATTTAAAACTTTTAGGTAAAAAAATGGGTGCTAAGATCAATGCACTCAAAGTTGCCTTATCAACAGCTAATGTAAAAGCCATTGGAAAAGCAGTAGAAAATAAAGAATCTTTCCAAATAGACGTAGAAGGTGAAACCCTTACATTGCAACATGATGAAGTTCTTTGTGCGAAAAAAATGTCGGAAACATACTATCTTGCACAAGACAAAGAACTTGCTGTTGTTTTGGACATTACAATCACAGAAGAATTGCAAGTCGAAGGTGCTATGCGAGACATTGTTCGACAACTCCAAAATATGCGAAAAGAAGCTGATTTTCAAGTATCAGACAACATCAAAGTTCGCTATACAACAGAGGACTCTCTCTTACAAAAAGCACTCCATACCCACAAAGATTACATCTGTCAAGAAACATTATGCAAAGAACTTCTTTCAGAAACCCCAAAGGGAGATTTAGTGAAAGAATTAACTATTAGCAATGGAAACATCGTATTTGCAGTAGAAAAAATATAATTTCAAACTATTTATAGACTCAAATTATACTATCTATAAATTTTCTTTCATTCGTTCATTTATAAATAGTATAATTTGATACAGAAATAACTGCATCTTTTAAAAATATCTCGTAATGTTTAACAAAACATATTTCGTGATTTCGTAAAATCTAAAAAAATATTTATTTATGTCTGATATGTTTTATTAAACATATTTCTTACTTTCATAAAAATCTTTGACAGAAAGGAAACAACATGAGAATATTTATAGTATTCCTCGCAGTATGTTGTGTATTTACTTGTGCAGATTTCAAATTGATGATGAAACCTGAAAAACCTATTTATACTGCAGATGAAACTATTGTTTTAAATATATCTTATCAAGAAGAAGAAATGGAAGACCAAGTTTGGGATACCTATTTATTCTTTATGGATAATACAAGAATTGCCAGATATATTATTATTGATGAGACGAATTCTTTAGACCCAAAACCATTAGGCATGTTGCCAGAAACAATTGAATTAAAAACAAAATTTTGGAGAGGCAATGCAGATATCCGTCTATTCCTTTGTTTATGCAAAGAAGGTACTGAGAAAATTTTTGCAACTGCATCCACAAAAGTAACGATTGTAGGTAAATCTTGTTCTTCAGAAGACGCAGACCATTGTCTAAAACGTCCCTTACCAATGGCACCACAACTTCTTGTTGTTCAAGAATTTGCAGAACCAACAGAAGGCATAGAAAGAGCCTACACAGATTATAAACAATTTGATTCTCGTTGGAAAAATGAAATTTTAAGCAAAGGACCTCACACCATTGGAAAAATAGGTTGTGCTATGTCTTCTGCTGCAAATATTATTCGATGGACACCATCTGCATTAAACAAAAAACTAAAAAGCAATGGTGGATATTCTGGTAACCTCATTATCTGGGGAAAAGTACCTGGAATTAGTTTTGTAAAATTTGATACTATTAAAGACGGATTATTCAAAAATTATCATGTTATCGCCAACTTAGGTGGTCATTTTGTACTACTCACAGGAGTTAAAAGCTCTGGCCAATACTATTCTCATGACCCTGGGAAATCTCGTAACCCCGTTTATTCTAAGAGTCAAATTAAAAAAGTAGTTCTTTATAAAAAATAAACATTTTTTGAGATAAAAAAATTTTATGGGAAGGGAGATTTTATGAGAATATTTATAGTATTTCTAACAGTATGTTGCGTATTTGCTTGTGCAGATTTCAAACTGATGATGAAACCTGAAAAACCTGTTTATAAAGCAGATGAAACTATTGTTTTAAACATTTCTTATGAAGAAGAAGAGGTCAATCAAGTTTGGGATACCTACCTATTCTTTATGGACCAAACAAAGATTGCCAGATATATTATTATTGATGGAAACAATTCTTTAGAAGCCAAACCATTAGGCATGCTACCAAAAACCATTGAATTGAAACCAAAATATTGGCTAGGTACTTCTAATCTACGATTATTTCTCTGCTTATGCAAAGAAGGTACACAAAAAATTTTCGCAACAGCAACAGCACGACTCACTATTATAGGAAAACCTCATGGTCATGCTCACGAAGAAGCTTTAGGAGATTTCCCTAGCAATCATCCATTACCAGTTGCACCACAACTCTTACTTGTACAAGAAATTGCTGCTGAAGGTGAATGTGAAGCTAGAGGCTACACAGATTACAAACAATTTGATTCTCGTTGGAAAAATGAAATTTTAAGTGCAGGTCCTTATACTATTGGACAAATTGGTTGTGCTATGTCTTGTGCAGCCAATATTATCAACTGGACACCATCAGCCTTAAACCAAACACTAAAAAGCAATGGTGGATATTCTGGAAACCTCATTATTTGGGGAAAAGTACCTGGAATTAGTTTTGTTCGATTTGATTCTATCCGAGATAGCCTATTCAATGAATTTCATGTTATTGCTAACTTAGGCGGTCACTTTGTTCTACTCACAGGCATCAAAAGCTCTGGCAACTATTATTCTCACGATCCTGGCAGATCATCTAATCCAGTTTATTCTACCAGTCAAATTCAAAGCGTAGTTCTTTATAGAAAATAAGTTTAATAAATTACAATGAAATTTAAAAGAACAACAAAACTATTAAAATTGTTGTTCTTTTTAGAATAAATTTGATAAATAAATTACAATGAAATTTAAAAGAACAACAAAACTATTAAAATTTTGTTGTTCTTTTTTTCATGTAGGAAAATATATGATACAACAGCAACAAAAAACAAAAAATATTGATGAATTATATAAAAATTGGTTTATAGAATATGCCTCGTATGTGATTTTAGAACGTGCCATTCCTCAGTTAAATGATGGATTAAAACCAGTACAAAGACGCATTTTACATGCTATGAAAAAAATGCACGATGGAAGATATCACAAAGTGGCAAATATTATCGGGCAAACTATGCAATACCATCCTCATGGTGATGCATCTATTGGCGATGCTCTTGTCAATCTAGGACAAAAAAATTTATTGATCGATACACAAGGAAATTGGGGGGACGTCAACACAGGAGATCCTGCAGCTGCACCTCGTTATATTGAAGCAAGATTAACTCCTTTTGCCTTAGATGTATTGTACCATGATGAAAATACAGAATGGCAAGATTCATATGATGGTAGAAACAAAGAACCAGTAACTTTGCCTGTAAAATTTCCTTTACTTTTAGCACAAGGAGTAGAAGGAATTGCAGTGGGACTTGCTACTAAAATTATGCCTCATAATATTCAAGAACTTATTGATGCTTCCATTGCACAATTAAAAAATCAACCTTATCAACTATATCCTGATTTTCCTACAGGTGGAATGATGGATATTTCTGACTATGACGATGGTCAAAGAGGCTCTAAACTCAAAATTCGAGCTAAAATCAAAATGGTAGATGCAAGAACTTTAAAAATCACAGAAATCCCCTATACAACTACCACAACTAGTTTAATTGAATCTATTATCAAAGCAAACGACCAAGGTAAAATCAAAATTAAAAAAATTACAGATCGCACAGCAAAAGACGTGGAAATACAAATTGAACTTCATCCTGGAACATCCCAACATATTACATTAGATGCTTTATATGCGTTTACAGATTGTGAAGTCACTATCAATCCCAATACTTGCGTCATTCACGATTCTAAACCACAATTTTTAACAACTTCAGAAATTTTAGCTCACAATACTCATCAAACAAAAATATTGTTGCAAAAAGAATTACAACACCAGCAAAAACAAGTTCGACAAAAATTGCACCACTTGCAATTGGAAAAAATTTTCATACAAAACAAGCTATATCAATTCATAGAACAATGCACTTCTTGGGAAGAATTAGTAGAAACATTGCAACAAAAATTACAACTGTATGAAAAAACATTGCAACAAGAAATTACTGTCGAAGATATCACAGCTTTAACAGAAATTAAATTTAAACAAATTACAAAATATAATAAAGAACAATCAGAACAAACTATTCAAAAACTTGTTGCTGATCTTAAGCAGATCCAATATCATTTAGATCATATTGTAGACTATACTATTCAATATTTTCAAACACTCCGTCAAAAATACGCACAAAACTATCCAAGGAAAACAACATTTGCACGCTTTGAAGCCATTGAGTCCGCGGAAGTAGCTATAAATAATCAAAAATTATATATCAATCGAAAAGATGGTTTTATTGGATATGGATTAAAAAAAGACGAATATATACAAGAATGTTCTGAGTTAGATTCTATCATTACATTTCATAAAAATGGAATTTGCAAAGTTACACGCATTGCTGAAAAAGCATATGTAGGCAAAGATATTATCCATGCAGCTGTTTGGAAAAAAAATGATACAACTACTACCTACAACATAATTTACCAAGACACAAAAACCAATATTTCACGTGCTAAAAGATTCAACATTACTTCTATTATTTATGATAAAGAATATAATATAACTGGCAATTGTGCAAATCCTAAGATTCATTTTTTTAAAGTCAATCCTAGTTCTGAAACTGACATTGTCACCATCTATATACATCCTTTAGCAAAAGCAATCAATAAAATCATAGAATATAATTTTGCAGAATTAGACATCAAAGGGCGTAATTCCCAAGGGAACTTAGTTTGTAAATATCCCATTACAAAAGTCACATTAAAAACAACAAATAAAGATGAAAATATCACTACGCAATATTGGTATGATCCCTCTGCTGGGAAACTCAATACAAACAAACATGGGAATGACCTAGGTTTTTTTGCACCTGACGATACTATTTTAGCCTTGGATGATAAAGGAAATTATAAAATCACCATGCCAGAAACTAGCCATTACTATGATTTCCAACATCTTAAAACAATTCAAAAATTGACTCCTTCTACTATTGTAACGAGCGTATACTTTGATGGTGAAAAGCAAACATATTATGTAAAACGATTCAATATCACTACAAAAACACTCCATGCACCACAAAATTATTTAAATGATCATCCTAAAACAAAATATATCTATACAACAACAGAAAGCGATCCTTGGGTGCAAGTGACGATTCAAAGAAAACGACCTAATATACAAATACAACAAGATATTCAACTTAACACTATCATTGACGTCAAAGGATGGAAATCAAAAGGAAATAGACTTTCACAACAAGAAATCATTGATATTAAACCAATACAATCTCCTACCCCAGAAAAATCTGAACTTACAAAACAAGATCTTGATACAATCTCTACAGAGGATACAGAAAACATAAAAAATTCTATGCCAGAAATAGCTGAAAATCTATTTCAAAATATAGAATCAACAAATAAAACACAGGAAACGAAAAAACAAACTGAAAAAATAATAGAACAAGATCCTGATTCGCCTAATCCAAATACATTAGAAAATCAGAAAAATTTATTCCAAACTATAGAATCAATAAATAAAACACAGGAAACGAAAAAACAAACTGAAAAAATAATAGAACAAGATCCTGATTCGCCTAATCCAAATACATTAGAAAATCTACAAAATTTATATAGTTTATTCTAAAAAAAAGGACAATGATTTTTTTAGAAATCATTGTCCTTTTTTAATACAGTATACTTTCTGACGTCACAGGTTAGGGATATTTTTGTTCCATTTCTAAACGCAATTCTATAGCACGACGCCCATATAAAGGATTTTCATTTTTTAATAAATTAAAACATTTAATTGCTTGACTATATGCTTCTTTGCCGTCTATCTGTGTGGGAGTATAAATAGTAATCACTCTTAAAAAACAAAGCAATGCATCTTCTATCTTTTCTTCTTGTAAATAACAATTTCCTAAATTTACATAAATTACGCTAAGAGTTTCTTTATCTTCTCCTGTTTGATTTTGTAATAATTGGATGAAAATTTTTTTCGCATCTTGAAAATTATTATTTTTGATATAACAAGATCCTAATTTTAAGACAATCTTTTGAAGAAAAGCTTTGTCTAATTTTTTATTTTTACTGATGTTTGTATAAATTTTTATGGCTTCATTATAATTTTTACTCAATTCATAGGATTGGGCAAGTTGAAAAGAAGCTTCTTCTACTTGATTCCACGAATGAATGGTATTATATAATTTAATCGCATTATTAAAATATCTTACAGCTTGTGCACTTCTATTCATATTCATCGCACATATGCCCAAATTCATTTCAATATCTGCTTTATAAACTGAATCAGGGATACTTTTTTTAAGCTTATTGAATTCTTTATTTGCTTCTCTATAATTTCCCATTTCTAAATAACATAAACCTATTTTATATAAACAATGCTGGTGCGTCCATTTTCTTTGTTGTGCTTCTCTTTGATAAGATTTCAAAGCTTCTTGTAGAGAACCATTTTCATAATATTGTTCAGCTACCTGATATTCCATAGGAATTTCAGAACGATCTATTCCTATAACTGCAGTTTTTAATCTATCGATGGTTTGAGGAGAATTAGGTCCTATTTTTTCGTAATAATATCGTATTTGTGTAAACGTTTCTCTAGTAATCACAACATTTTGAATAGGTTTTTTATTCTCCAATAAAATTGTGTCTGCTTGCAACATAGAAAGACATAATAAAATAAATAAAATGAATATTTTCATATTGTTTTCCTTTTTGTACATTGTTTTTAGGAAAATCAAGAGTGCATGGAATTATCAAGCTTCCAACTCCACAATATTTCCATCTTCCAAAATAGAATCTACAGGTATTTTTTGAGCATCAGGAAATTTAGTTGAACGCCAAATTCTAGCAGCACGTAATGTTTTAGCTAAATCATTATGAATTTTTTCTGCAAAATCTATAACATTTTGTCCTTGTTTTAATAAAATAGGAGGTTCGTCTAAATTTGCTTTTTTTCCTGGCGGCTTGGGATAAATACGAATTAATTGAAGGATTTGAAAAAGTTTTTCTTTGAGAAGTTCTATGTTTTGGTTTGAATGAGCAGATACGGTGATATATTGCCACTTATCACCATATGTTTCATGTATCATGTCTAAATAAGAATCTGCATCAGGCAAATCTATTTTATTAATTACCATTAATGTATTTTTATGACAAGGAGATTCTGGCAAAGTATCTGAAAGTTGTTGTAAATATATTTTTTGTTCTTCTAAATAATTTTGAACAATCTCTACATCTTCCAATACATTATCTCCACAAAGGTCTAATACTAACACAACAGCATCCGCACTTCGAACAATTCCTGCAAGCCATGGTTCTGTATGGTCTCGATCAATTGGAGGAGTGTCCACCAATTGAATAGGAATATTTTCAAATTTCATCATAGCAGGTTGTGGCGTACGAGTAGTAAAAGGATAATCAGCAATTTTTAATTCTGTGCCTGTAAGTTGTGAAATCAAACTAGAACGACCAGCATTCGTAGGTCCAATGAAAATAATTTGAGGATTTCCATGACTCTCCACTACATAGGACGGAGTTTTCTTCTTAGAACCCTTTTCCATATCCTTTTTTTGTTCAGAAATTTTTCGTTTAATTTCAGCATATATTTTTTCTGTTCCTTTATGTTTAGGAAGTTCACGCAACATATCCTGTAACGCACTTAGCTTATCTTCAGGCGTTACCGCTTTTCTAAACTGATCCTCAGCCACTAAATATTGAGGTGTTAAATTTGCAGGCATATATTACTCCTTTTAATGATTTTCTTTATTTTATCATATTTTTTAGATATGCGGTAGTTTTTTCATCTTCTAAAGAAAAAAATAACACAATCCATTCAAAAAACATAAAAAAATATTCCTAATGAAAATTAGGAAATAAAAAAGCTATTATCATAATATTTTTTTTTTGATTTTAAAAAAAAATTATGTTATTATATATAAACCACAATCAATAAAAAAGTAACAACATATAATCCATCATAAATTTTTTTTACAAGGTTTCCAAATATGACAACAGAACGCCCCGTAAGAGTTCGAATCGCTCCTTCCCCTACAGGAAGCCCGCATGTAGGAACAGCATATATTGCTCTTTTTAATTACGTTTTTGCAAAAGCAAACCAAGGAAAATTCATTTTACGTATTGAAGATACTGACCAAACTCGGTCACACCCTTCGTATGAGACTGCAATATTAGAGGCATTAAAATGGATTGGCCTTACTTGGGACGAAGGCCCAGATATCGGAGGCGAATTTGGACCCTATCGACAAAGCGAACGAACAGAACATTATCAAAAATATGCAGAAAGATTGTTAAAAAAAGATTGTGCATATCGTTGTTTCTGTACACCAGAACGATTGCAAAAAATGCGTGAAGAACAAATTGCACGAAATCAGTCTCCTAAATATGATGGGAAATGTCGCACTATGGCTGAATCTGCGATTGCAAAAAAATTGGCAGAAAACGTGCCTTATGTTGTTCGTTTAAAAGTTCCTAAACGTGGGAAATGTACTATTGAAGATAGATTACGAGGCAGTGTAACATACGATTATAAAGAGATTGACGACCAAGTATTATTAAAATCTGACGGATTTCCTACATACCATTTAGCAAATGTTATCGACGACTATTTAATGGGTATCACACATGTAATCAGAGGAGAAGAATGGATACCATCTACTCCCAAACACGTATTATTGTATGAATTCCTAGATTTTCCTAAACCAGAATTTATACACATGCCTTTACTATTAAACCCAGATGGAAGTAAATTGTCAAAACGAAAAAACCCTACATCCATATTTTACTATAGAGACGCTGGATATTTACCAGAAGCACTTGTCAATTTCTTAGGCATGATGGGCTATTCTCGTCCTGAAGGTCAAGAAAAATTTACAGTGGAAGAAATGATTTCTGACTTTGACATCTCCCGTATTAGTTTAGGTGGATCTGTATTTGATTTGAAAAAACTCAAATGGTTATCAGGAAAATATATTCGTGAAAATTACACTCCAGAAACGCTCTATCGAAAAATGGGAAATTGGAAACTCAACAATCAATTTTTAACAAAAGTTATGCCTCTTATGATGGAACGCATGGATACATTGAGTGATTTTATGCCAAAATGTAGTTTTTTCTGGGCAGGTGACTTAGAATATAACGCTGACGATCTCATTCCTAAGAAAAAAACGCTAGAAGAAACCGTTAAAATATTACAAACAGCTACATTCTTAAGTGAACGAGAAGTAGAATGGACTGCAGCAACTGTTGAAAAAATCATTCGAAAAATCATGGCAATTTGGGAATGGAAAGCTAGAGAAATTACTGCTATATTATTTGTTGCCATGACAGGAAAAAGAGTAGCCCCTCCTCTTTTTGAATCCATGGAACTTTTAGGTCCTAATATTTGTCGATATAGACTCGTACAAGCTATTGAAAAACTTGGTGGACTATCAAAAGAAGCACAAGCAAACATAGAAAAAGAAATCAAAGAACGTGACGAAGCATTGAGACAACAAGAAACACTCCAAGAAGAAGAGTAAACGGTAAATAACAAAAACAAATAGCACGGAGTAGGCAATCGCCTAAGTATAATGATAGAATTCCAGACTCGACAAGTCAAATTAGCAGATGGATCTCCAGTAATTGTATGTAGAATTAAAGGATCCATTGATGGAACAACCATCTTTCAATTTGAAGAAAAACTCCTTGGATTTTTTAATCAAGGAGTTCGGCATCTTATTATTGTATTCTCACAAGTGAATTATATTAATAGTACAGGAATGGGCGTTTTAGTCAAACTTGCAGATAAATTTCAGGAAGTAGATGGTGATTGCAACTTAGTAGATGTGCCTGATAAAATGGTAGCCCTTTTTAATATGTTAGGTCTCCTTGCTTTAATTAAATTATCAAAAAATGAAGAAGAAGCATTACAATCGTTTCAAGCAAAGCTTACAAAACAAGCTGGTGGAACTCCTGCTCCTACAACACCTCAAAAACCACCGCAACCTTCTACATCTATATATGCACCTCCTCCTAGTAGCAGTGCACGTAGTTCCACTATAAATACAGCAGTACGTAATGTAATGCATAAAACAGCTCCCATGCAAGAAAGTAGCGTTCCACCTCGCCCATCACAAAAACAAGTATATGTCATACAATGTAAATATTGTAAAAAGAAAATTTCTTTAGGGACTACTTTAAAAGAAGGTAAATATAAATGTCCCACATGCAGTAAAATTTTCAGAGTTTTAGCAAATGGAAAAATCGAATATCTTTCGTAATAGCATACTGCGATTTCTCATACTCCATCATGCTACAACTCCTTTTCTAATCAATATATAAATAGGAAAATTATATTCCTTGATCGTAGCAATTTTTGATACCGCAATCATAATACACGTCCTTTTCCAATCAATATGAACATAATCACAATGTAAGCATTTTTCATTTTTGAAAAATGTTTTTTTTTTAAACATATAGAAACGAAAAAACAATGAAATATAAATACACATGTATAATATTATTTTTCTTTCTCCTTTCCTGCACTACACCACCGCCTATAGAAAATACAACGAATACAACAGACATATCTCAAGAAAAAATAGACCAAATCCAACAAGAAATTGAACAACAAACATTAATACCGCCCAATGTCCCCACACAATTACCTCCTTGGTCTATTCAGACAAACTTTCAACATTATCCAGACAAACCTATTTCATTTGAACTCATGGGATATCCAGAAAGTGATTTAGAAATCCATGTTTATTTACTGCCCAACGACCAATGGATAGCACAAAATATAACATTTACAAAAGAACAAGAAGTTCTGCTTTCCTCTTCCCCATTGCCCCCCCAAGCAAAACTCCTAGAAACATATCATATTCCTCGTTTCACATATCCACTACATATTCCTTCACAAAAACCAGGCATCTATTGCATAGAAATTCACTCTATGCCACAAACTATTCGATTTCCTATCTATATTTCTAATATTGTTGCTGTGCCTATTCAAAAATCAACGAAACAAACATATTGGCTTTTTCATACTAAAACAAACAAATCACTTTATAACCACACATTCCAAAATACAACAAAAAAAATAACGACCGATGAACTAGGGATTCTACATGCATCTCCTACAGAAAACAATATTTTCTATACAACATCCCCTGATTTTGCTGCGATCTTACTTTATCCCAATACGATTTCCTATATGATATTGGATAGATTGGACTACTCTCCTGCAGAAGAAATCATCCTACATTCTTCTCCAAAACTCATTTCTTCTTCACTCCACCTAATCAACAAAAATAATCAGAGCTTTGAATGCACAGAACTCGTTGCCAATCAACCTTTTTTACAATATAAAATACCAGCAGACATCACTTCAGGTACTTATTTATTACAATTATCAACAGGACAACAACAATATATTCAAATCATACCACCCAAAAAACCTGTACCAGATTATATTCACCTAGAACAAACATGGATTTCTCAAAATGAAACGATCCAAGCCACTCTCTGGACAACACGAGAAAAAAAAGCTACTCTTCAACTGCATCTTCAAACATCTCATGAAAACTGGGAACTCATAGACACACAAACTCGCCATTTAAACAACCAACAAGCAATCTTTTATTTTCGCCCTCCACAAACTGGCAATTACAAACTTACTACAACAGAAACAGAAACTTTCTTTTGTGTACAATCTACTGAAAAATTTCAACATACACCACAAACTCTTTCTGTAGAAAATTCCAACACTACATTACAAATCATACAACCTTATCCTACCCTTTGGACCATCACAGACCAAAATGCATTGATACATTATTCTACAGAATCAAAACCTTATACTATAACATCATATATTTCCAATCCCCATATACATTTTTATTTTCCACAAGATCAACAAATCCTACACCAACAACAAAATTTCCCAAAAATTTGTAAAAATAGCATTATCACAAAACAAAATAAACCAACAAATATTCCCTATAAAAATGCACTGACTTCATGGGCAGAAATTGCATCACCTCTAACACAAATCAAAGCACCTTATATCCCTCTAAAAATAAAAGCAACTTCAACACAAAATAAAATACAATATAGTATATGGCAAAAACATAAACTACAAAATGCATTCATTCAAGCAAAACATAGTCAACAACTGCAAGATCATTCCAAAACTCTACAATCATGTTTAGAAATTTTACAAATAGCACCACAAAATCAAACAGCAAAAAAAATATTGCACGAAACTTGGCAAAAACTCTATCCTAGCGAAGAACCTCTTTTACCTTATTCCAGCAATCCTATTCAAAAATTACAATGTACAAGATACACACATAATAAAAATATAAAAACATTAGAAAATTTTTTAACACATTTCAGTCATCAAACAGGAGTATACTTAGAATATGATCCACAAATTGTAGCACAACCCTTTTTTATAGACGATCTACCGGCTAATGAACCAGCATTAGATATTTTAGAATATGTTTTACAAAAAAACGAATTACAATACATTATCCAAGAACAAATTCTTCTTATCACAAACAAACAAAATATACATCAAAATTTACTTCGATCTATAGATAATCAAAATATGGTGTCTGCACCTACCAAACAACTACCAACTACTAAAATCTATCCTACAAAAATAACAAATGAAAACATACAATATACTTTTCCTTTCCCTTGTATCTGGTTTTTACACACTACAACTACAAAACATAATCAATCTATTCATGAAATTACACCCGTGATCGTTTTAGAAAAATAAATTTGATTCTCTTGGAAATAGAAAAAATAGTTTTATTTTAAAGTAAGAAATGGTATAAATAAAACAGATACAATAAAAAATAAAGAACCTTATCTACAACATAAAATTGTTTTTGAAAATAAATTCCTTTGAGGGAATAAAAAATATGTATGAAGAAAAAGACACACAGAGTTTATATTTACAAAAAAATCAATATGTTTTATTAAATGATCCCAACGTAGTATGGATGGTCACTAGTGGCACAGTACAAATTCTAAGCAGTCGTTATGAAGATGATGTATCTAAAGAAAAACCAGCCACTGTACCTATTGGACGTAGAGACTCTTTAATACAAATTTCTGCTTTTGGAGCTTTATTTGGTTGCGATCCAAAGTTGCAACCTTACAGCCAAGCTTGGCTGGGAGTTGCAGAAACAGATATACATATAGAAAAAATAGAAATTCAAGACTTTCTAACTCTAATGGAAGACCATGGAATAAAAAGCTATTATAAGTGGATAGGACAATGGACAGAAAACATCGGGCACTTTCTACGTTATGGAAATGAAATTCCACCTTCCTTAATCCGTACACGAATCGCAGGGAAATATACTTTTAGTCAAGAGGAAATTTTTGCTGGTTCTATTGATCATTTTATATGGATTAAAATTCACTCTGGGGTTGCTATTGTTTTTGGTCGAGAAGAACTGAAAGTCACTTCTGATGATGAATGGTTATTATTGTGTGAAGGTATCTGGCTACAAGTAATATCAAAAGAAATGAGCATTGAAGTTTTCTTAGACCTTCAAACAGAAGAAATTCGTGCAAAAGCAAAAGAAATATTACAAGATGGGTTGGCCACTCTACATCGTTTAACTGCTATACATTTAAATGAACTGCATAAAAAATCAGAAGAAATAGAAATGAATCGACAACAAATTCGTAGTCAACAAGAAAATTTTATGACTACGGCTGCTTTTCGAGAAATACAGTCTATTGTATATCCTTCTGAATATTATCCAACATATGACAGTCATTTATTAACAGCAATGTCTATTGTAGGAAAGTCTTATGGTGTTAAAATATATCCTCCTGCTATTTCCGAAGATATGAATCGCCTTCATGATCCCATCGACGCTATAGCACGTGCTTCTAAAGTTCGCATACGAAAAGTCCTCTTAGACCCTTTCTGGCATAAAACAGACACTGGCTCTTTATTAGGTTATTTAGGACAAGACAAAGAACCCATTGCAATATTACCCTCTGGATCTGGTTACGACGTCATCATACCTAGCAGTTCCATGAAACGAATACCATTAACCACCAGCATACGCGAACAAATTCATTCTGAAGCCTATATGATGTACAAACCTTTAGGTGATCATCTACAAGGAATGAAAGAATTAGTCCACTTTACATTATCTGGGAAACTAGGCGACCTTCTCTTCTTAGTATGTATGGGGCTTATTGCTACATTATTAGGCATGATTGTTCCTAAAGTTACTGGTGCATTAGTAGATACAGCCATTCCCAATGCTGATAGAGGTTACATTTACCAACTATGCATGATTTTAACAGCAGTTGGAATTTCCTCTGCTATTTTTGTATTGATTCAAGTTTTAACTACAGTTCGATTTAGCATTCGAACAGAACTAGATGCACAATCTGCATTATGGGATCGAATTTTAAAATTTAGTCCAAATTTTTTTAGAAAATATTCAAGTGGAGATTTAGAAACGAGAGTCAATGCTGCAGGGGAAATTAGTCGTGAACTAAGTGCTGCAACACTCAAACCTCTTATCACTGGTATATTGGCATTATTAAACTTTTTATTATTATGGTATTACAGTTGGGACTTAGCAAAAATTGCATTGTGGTTTGGACTTCTCATCTTACTCGTTGTTCTATTTTCTGGTGCTATGGTTCGAAAAATTGCAAAATATCTCTACGAACTAGAAGGTAGTTACAATGGACTCGTAATTCAAATCATTGGTGGAATTAGTAAAATTCGAGTTGCAGGTAGTGAACAAAGAGCCTTTAACCATTGGTTAACAAAATATTCAGAAAAATTACGAGTCACCCTACGTATGCGTTTCTATCGAGACATTGTCACAATTATGAACAACATACTTCCTCCTGTTTGCTCTGCTTTTATTTTTTGGAAAGCAGTCACACTTATCGTAGATTTACCTTATACAGATCCCCAACGAATTAGTATTGGCGATTTTATTGCTTTTAATACTGCGTTTACACTTTACTTAACAGGATGGGCAGATTTTAGTGAAGCCATTGTAAAAGTATTAGACTCTATATCAAAGGCTGACAGAATCGCACCATTATTAGAAGAAGAACCAGAAGTTTCCACTAAAGCAAGTGACCCTGGACGTTTAAAAGGTGGCATTGTCTTAGAAGACATTATATTTCGATACCATTCTGATGGTCCTGCTATCCTAGATAAAGTTTCTTGTGAAATTCACCCTGGAGAATACGTGGCCTTTGTTGGTCCGTCAGGTTCTGGCAAATCTACTTTACTTCGAATTATGCTAGGATTTGAAACGCCAGAATATGGACGAGTTTTATATGATGGTCAAGATTTATCAGGATTAGATGTCTTAGCTGTTCGTAGGCAAATAGGCACTGTTTTACAAAACGGACGTCTCAATGCAGGGAACATTTCAGAAAATATTGCAAACAATGCAAAAATGACACAAGCTGAAATTTGGGACGCTATTGCAGATGCTGGTCTAACTGAGGACATTGATTCTATGCCTATGGGACTTCATACTATGGTGAGTGAAGGTGGTACAAACTTATCAGGAGGGCAACGACAACGATTACTCATTGCAAGAGCCCTAGCCATTCGTCCCAAAATCGTCTTATTTGACGAAGCAACCAGTGCATTAGACAATAAAACTCAATCCATTGTTAGTCAATCCTTAGATCGACGTAAAGTCACACGAGTCGTCATTGCTCATCGTTTAAGTACGATTATCTCGGCAGATAGAATCTATGTTCTAGATAAAGGAAAAATCGTTCAAGTCGGTACATACCACTCTTTAATGAAACAAGAAGGATTGTTCCGTGAATTAGTGGCTCGCCAAATTGTATAGAGGAAAATATGGATCAAGAATTAAAATTACAAATTCTGCGTTTAAAAAATTGGTGTATCCTCTTTGTCTTTATTCTCATTAGCTTCCTTATTTTCTACTATTGCATTTTTGGAAAAATTCCCATTACTGCAAAAGGAAACGCCTTAATTTTAACGCCAGAAACTGTCAAACCATTCCAAGCTGGCATCAGCGGGAAAATATCAAAATGGCATGTCAAAGTAGGCGACATCGTTCAAACTAATCAACTTTTAGTAGAAATAGAACAGCCATTAGAAAAAAAAGAATTAGAACAAATGCAAGAAAAATTGTATGATTTGCGTATTAAAAATCAATCTATCTTAGAAGTTACCAAACAATTCATTGATCTAGAACTCAAATCTTTAAAAAAGAAACAATCTGTTTTAACAGAACGAATCCAATTTTTAAATACACAAATCAAAAATAGTAAAACTATGCTAGAAAAAACACATGGTAGTAAAATTCAATATCTAGAAGAACACGCAAAACAACTACAAGATATGTTTATCTTACACAAAAAACGAAATACAGAACTACAAGAAAATCTACAAGATGTACAAGAAATGCGTAAAAATGAATTAGTTTCCGCAGACCAAGTCCTCACTGTGCAACAAAATGTACAACAACTACAAGAACAAATTGCTCAAGTCCAACAACAAATGTACCAAGCTAAACTAGATATCATCAATGCACGCAACACATATCTTACAACACTAGATAGCATTGTCACAGAAGAAAATTCTAAAAATGATTTACAATTGGAACTAGCAGAATTAGAAAAACAAACCTTCCAACTAAGAGAACAATGGCGAACAGTAGTTTTAAGCATGGATTATGAAGAACAAGACATTCTACATTCTATAGAACGAATAGAAACAAATCTTAAAAAAAGCTTTGTATACAGCGAATACACAGGACGCATATTAGAACTACCTGTTTCTGAAGGGTATATCATTTCAGAAACAGAACGCATTGGAACTATAGATACACGAACTGACCAAGATATCCTACAAGCAGTTGTTTATTTTTCTTTAGCAGACGGGAAAAAAATTAAACCAGGAATGAGAATACGATTAAATCCAGCAACAGCCGATCGAAAACGATTTGGAAGTCTACTGGCAACAGTAAATACAGTCTCTATTTTCCCAGTTTCTACAGAACTCGTTGCAAAAGTCATTGGAAATGCAGGACTTGCTGAAACTTTAACAGCCAATGGACATCAAATTGAAATTATTGCCGACTTATCACAAAATGAAAACGGATACATATGGGACGAGACAGATGGACCTTCCATTCCTATAAGTGCAGGTACTATGGCATCTGCACTCATCAATTTAGAAGAGAAAAAACCCATTGAATTTATTATCCCTTTATTATCCAAAGGAATGTCAAGCTACTACGATTCACATTAAAAAAAGTAGATCAATCTATAAAGTAGAACAGAAAAATACAAAAATAATACGATTCATATTAAAATAGAGGTGCTCTATGTGTTTAGATGCTGACGATTTAGAAGAAATTATTGGAGACTTTTTAATCGAAGCACAAGATTTAATGGAACAATTAGAAAATGACTTAATTTCTTTAGAATCTGATCCATTACAAATGGACATTGTGCATCGAGTTTTTCGAAGTTTTCATACTATCAAAGGCAATGCCAATTTTTTAAATACATACCCTATTTTTGAAGAAATTGCCAAAATTGCTCATGCTTCTGAAGATATCATGGGAAAAATACGAAATAGTGAAACAACATTCACTGACCTTTATATGGATCATATTCTATCTGCTCTAGATACAATCAAACATTTATTTACACAAGTCAAATCTGGGGTTCGTACTGTACAACCACAAACAGAACTTGTCCAATCTCTACGAGATCTTCTCACTCCTGCTTCAGACAAAAAAATAGACTCTGTGCACAATATAATGTCTATCATTAGCTCCCCAGAGCAAGACACTACTAGCTCCCCAGAGCAAAAATTAGTATCTGCCACAGAGCAAGACACCACTAACTCCCCAGAGCAAAAATTAGTATCTGCCACAGAGCAAGACACCACTAACTCCCCAGAGCAAAAATTAGTATCTGCCACAGAGCAAGACACCACTAACTCCCCAGA